>Ga0335073_10000053_pt1 | contig 138565 bp, 107 predicted proteins | sample Lox_Sample_22_FD_207093 | JGI IMG/M metagenome (GOLD analysis project Ga0335073, IMG submission 207093) | Soil microbial communities from Loxahatchee National Wildlife Refuge, Florida, United States - Lox_Sample_2.2 | ecosystem: Environmental > Terrestrial > Soil > Wetlands | place: USA...
GAATATCAGGAGAAGCGAGGTCTTCGAGAGAGACGCCTTGCGATTCGATTTTTTCGAGGTTGACGAAGAGGAAGCGCGCGGCGTTCCAGATTTTGTTGGCGAAGGCGCGGGCGGCGAGGATGCGGTCTTCGCTCATGACGATGTCGGTGCCGGGAGCGGCCATGCTGACGAGCATGTAGCGGAGAGCGTCGGTACCGTATTGTTCGGTGACCTGGAGAGGATCTTTGCCCGTGCCTTTCGTTTTGGACATTTTGGCGCCTTCGCCGGTGCGGACGAGGGAGTGGAGGTAGAGGCGACGGAAGGGGATGGTTTCTCCTGCTTCAGGGGCTAAAGCCCCTCCCTCGACATTGGCTCTTATGTCGGAGCTGAAGCTCCGACCCCCTAAACTGCCGGCGGCAATGTCGGCGTCCCTCGGCGGCTGAAGCTGCCTGTTCTCTTCGTGCACTGTCGAGGCTTCAGGGGCTAAGGCCGCTTCTTTTTGGGATGCCTGAACTCCGGGGCGAAAGCCCCGGCCTACTGAAATGCTCTCGCCGGATTCTTCAGGGGTTGAAACCCCAGATGCGTTAGACGTGCCAACGTCACGGCTAAAGCCGTGACCTACAAAGCTCTCGTTGGTTGCGGCCGAGGATGTAATTGGGAAGCGGTGAGCGCTGAGATGGAGGCCCATCATGATCATGCGGGCGTCCCAGAAGAAGAGAATGTCGTAGCCGCTGATGAGGAGGCTCGTGGGGTAATAGGTGCGGAGATCGGGCGTGTCGTCGGGCCAGCCGAGCGTGGAGAAAGGCCAGAGGCCGGAGCTGAACCAGGTGTCGAGAACGTCGCGATCCTGTTCGAGTTTGCTGCCGTGGCATTTCGGACATTGCGTGGGAACGCTCTTGGCGCGGGCGTGGCCGTCAACAATCTCGATATCGGAATTGGCGGCGGGAATCATTTCGTTGCAGGCAGCGCAATGCCAGATGGGAATGCGATGTCCCCACCAGAGCTGGCGGGAGATGCACCAATCGCGAATGCCTTCGAGCCAATTGAGCAAAATCGTGCGCTGATTTTCGGGGACGACCTCAATGAGGCCGTCGAAAACGACTTTCTTGGCGGGCTCGGCGAGCGGCTTCATCTTCATAAACCATTGCGTCGAAAGGCGTGGCTCGACGATGGCTTTGCAGCGGTCGCAGGTGCCGACGGCGTGGGTGTGCTCTTTTTTGCCGGCGAGAAGGCCCTGGGCTTCGAGATCGGCAACGATGCGGCCGCGTGCGGCGAAGCGTTCGAGGCCGGCGTAAGGGCCGCCATTCGAGTTGATGTGGCCGTCGTCGGTCATGACGTCGATTTCAGCGAGATGGTGGCGCTTGCCGACTTCGAAGTCGTTGGGGTCGTGCGCGGGGGTGATCTTGACGACGCCGGTGCCGAATTCGCGGTCAACGTAAGTGTCCGCGATGATGGAGATCTCGCGGTTCATCAGCGGCAGCAAAACTTTTTTCCCGACGAGATGCTTATAGCGATCATCGTCGGGGTGGACGGCGACGGCAGTGTCGCCAAGCATGGTTTCAGGGCGGGTGGTGGCGACGACAAGAAATTGGCCGGGAGCGCCGGCAATCGGATAGCGGATGTCCCAGATTTCTCCGGTGCGTTCGTGATGGACGACTTCGAGGTCGCTGATGGCCGTGAGGCAGCGAGGGCACCAATTGACCATGTAGCGGCCGCGATAGATAAGGCCGTCCCGGTACAGTCGCAGGAAGGCTTCGAGTACGGAACGGTAGAGCGCGGGTTCGAGCGTGAATTTCTCGCGCGTCCAGTCGCAGGAGGCGCCGAGGCGGATCATTTGCTGCTTGATGACGCCACCGCTTTCGGCCTTCCATTGCCAGACGCGGCGCTCGAATTCCTCGCGGCCGAGGTCCTGGCGCTTGATGCCTTGCTCGGCGAGCTTGCGTTCGACGACGAATTGCGTGGCGATGCCGGCGTGGTCCATGCCGGGAAGCCAGAGAGTCAGGTCGCCGCGCATGCGGCGCCAGCGGACCAGCATGTCGATCTGCGTATGTTCGAGCATGTGGCCGATGTGGATCGAGCCGGTGACGTTGGGAGGCGGAAGAACGATGGAGAAGGTTTGGCCGGAGGTGTTGCGGGAATTTTCGGCGGTAAACAGCTTTTCGTCGAACCAGGCTTTGGCCCAGCGCTGCTCGATTTCCTGCGGTTCGTAGGCTTTAGGGATTTCGCGGGACATGGGCCTCAATCAGAACAAAATTTTGTGTGCAGGTGAATTATTTAATATAAGCGGCGGGGAAGCGCGGCGTCAAATGGAGCATGCACACTAGGCCTCGCCGAGCCGAAGAGGAAGCGATGGCGTGCAGGCAGGAGCCTGCACGCTCAGCGAGAGATCGGGAATGGAGATGGAAATGAAATGTGAAACTCAGAAAGATGTCCACACGTCAAAATTTCTAGAGGGACGCAAGTAGCAGCAGGATGCCGCTACTATTCGAGCGCGCCCGGCAAAATCCAGTCATCTCCAGCCTGAAATAAAAAATCGATCGAGAGAGGACATCCATGAAGAAGCGCATGATCTCATGTCTCGCACTGGGAATGATCCTGGCAGTCCCGGCGTTCGCACAACATTCCGGAGAAGCACCCCACGAGGGGCCACCTCCCGGAGGAATGCAGCATAACGAGGGAGCGAGACCGCAGGCGAATGGAGGGCATCCGCCTCCGGCGCCGGAGGCGCGCGGGCACAAGAACGTGAAGCCAGAAGTGGAGCACGTGCAAGGCGGAAAGACAATTAAGACGCAACATGTGAGCAACGATCACTGGTACGGGCGTCCGAGCCCGACCGACAAGCGTTACCACCTGGCACATCCATTTCCGCACGGGCATTTCGAGCACTTCGGGGCGAGCTACCACTACAACGTGGTGCGCATCGACGCAGGAGCGCACCGCTTCTGGCTGCCCGGAGGATTTTATTTCGAGGTGGCGTCGTGGGAATGGGCCACATGTGCGGACTGGTGCTGGAACTGCGGGGATAACTTCGTGATCTATGAGGATCCCGACCACCCCGGATGGTATCTCGTCTACGACATGCAGACGGGCCAGTACGTTCACGCCCAGTACATGGGCTCCTGACCAAGGAGGCAAACGCGCCGCTTGGTTTAAGCATCCCAATCAGGGTGGGGCAACCAGCGAGGCAAAATGCCCCGCCTCGATTGGTGACAAAAGGAATTGCAGTGGTGCGGAGCGAAACCGCTGCAGGCGGTTCGGGTTTTATGAGTGGGCACAGGCCTTCGAGACGGTCCCTAAGCGCCGACTCCCAGACGGTACGATAAAGACTTCCAGCCCAGACTACTAAAGCAGGAGAAAAGCGGAGTGCTTAGAGCTGTATCTATCGAAAGGAACGACGCGGGCGAACGGCTGGCTGCGCGCGCGGCAAGGCCGCGATTCGGCGCAATGCTTGCGGCGTTGGCCGCGCTGACCGTGTCGCTCTGGACGCCGCGTGCGGCGCAAGCACGCGTGGGAGTGGTGCTGAACGAATCGCTGGATACGAGCGTGGCGCGGATCACGGGAGCGGGGCACACGGCCGTGTATTTATCGCGCGTCTGCCCGGCGTCGCCTGTGAAGCTGCGGCTGTGCCGTCCGGGCGAAGAGGGCTCGGTGATCAGCAACTACACAACGCTGGGCGAGGATTCGCCCTACGAATGGAACGTGGTGCCGCTGAGTGTGTACCTCTACGGCGTGGAGAGTCCGGCGGAGCGGCCGCTGGTGAGTTCGGATAAAATCAAGCGGGCGCTCGAGGAGAGATACCGCGAGAAATATCTGGCGGGATACTGCGAGACGAAGCAGTGCCGGACGAGCAAGGACGCGGAGTGGAGAGAGATGGTGGCGGCGACGCTCGAACGAAGCCTCTACATTTTTTCCGTGGAGACGTCTGCGGCGCAGGACGAAAAGTTCATCGAAGAGTTCAACGCGCAGCCGAACGTGAACCACTTCAACGGCGTGACGCGGAACTGCGCGACGTTTGCGGCGCGCATTCTGAACGGGTATTTTCCGCACTCGGTTTCGCCGGAGTATCTGAATGATTTCGGGATGACGAGCCCGAAGGCGGTGGCGAGGTCGTTCACGCACTACGCGCAGAAACATCCCGAGCTGCAATTCGCGGTCGCGCATTTTGCGCAGGCTCCGGGAACGATCAAGCGCAGCAGCGAATGCCGCGACGGCACCGAACAACTGTACCATTCGAAGAAACTGATGATCCCGATGGCGATTTTTGCGGGACACGAACTGGCGGCGGCGGCAGCGACCTATTGGCTGACAGGGCGCTTCAACCCTGAGCACGAAGCGGAGAAGTATTCGACGGTCGAGGCAAGCACGACGCAGGCCGATCTGCGACTGGCAAAGCTGAACGACGATGAAGGGCTTGCGAGGACCTTGCAGCAGGAGGCTCGCGACGAGCGCGAAGCAATCTACGGGACTCCGTTGGAATGGAAGCAATACCGGGAAGAGTGGTCGGGGATGGCCGATGAGGCTGTGGCGGAAGAAGTGGCGGAGAGCCGCGCGGGCATCGAAAAGACCATTAAGCGGCTGAACCAGGAAGGCAAGGTTCATGCCGATGCGAACGGGGCTTTGTGGATGGAGATTCAAGGCGCGGGCGGGACGCTGCGGGTGGGACTGAGCGCGAGCAACGTGTTGGCGGCGGAATCGGATCCGCGAATGGCGTACCTGATGTTGCTCGACCGAGAGGAAGATGCGCTGAAGGCGCCGGCGCATAGCCGCGAGACGATGAGGGAGTTTCAGGCGAACTGGTCGTTGCTCGAAGGCGCGCGGAAGAGAAATACGCCGAATTTTGTGGCGAGCGTCAAGCAGGAACCGAACGAAACGGCGGACGGCGACGATTAGCCAAACGCTTGTTTGCTTGTATCACCTAAGAATCTTACTTCGACACAAAGCGGTGGCTGATCGCCGCCGCACTCCAAATACTCATTGCTGAAGGTCGATCTGGAAGGCTTCGCAAAGAACCTGCCGCCAGGCAGGATGCGCGTACTTGACGGCGTGATCCGTTACTTTTCTTTTTTCGCCAGCTCTTGCTGGAGGATGTTTTCGACCAGCGGCTTTAGCAAGCCCTGCGAGAGCAATTCCTGAAGCTGCGGGCCGAGCTTTTCCACGACTCTCTGGACGACCGCTTCGACATCGACCGGCGGCGCGGATTCCGCGGCGCGCGGAGTGACGTCAACGGGCTCGGTGATCTCTTTTGGCGGCACGAGGAAAGGAATTCCGGCAATGGCTTCCCGATTGGGGGGAGGAGCCGTGGGAATCCGCTCGGAGGATTCCGAGGACGGAGTTCGGAAAATTTGCGAGACGGTTTCGGCCACGGTCGTCTCTGCTGCAAATTCGTGCGGCGGCGCGAGAGGTTCAACCGGAGCCTCGGGAGCAACGGCGCGCTCGGGTTCGGGTGCGAAGAACGAAGAATCGGATGCCGGGCTGGGAGCTGCGACCGAAGGCGCCTCGGGTTCGGCGAGAGGCGAGTCGATTGCGGGGTCTGCAGCTGCGACTTCGTAGGAGGGCGAGGATTCGACGACAGAGGAGCGCTCCTCACCGCCCGCGAAATGATAGGAGAAGCCGGAGCGGCTGGCATCCCCGCCGAAGACGCGAGGCTGGCTGGCTTCGGTCTTCGCTTCGACGACCGCGGAAAGCTCGGGCTCGGAGGAAAGCGGAGCGCCTTCGTAATGCAAGTTCGCAGGTACCTGTGCGGCCGGCGGTCCGGGTTCAGAGAGAGGTGCGCTCGTTGCGGGCTCGGCGTTCGCAACGGGCGCAGGTTCGGAGATTTCAGGTTTGGACACGGTAGAAGCGGCAGAAGAATCCGCTGCGGTTGACGCGACCATTCCAACTTTTGGCGAAAGCGCATCGAGCCAGGAGCCGGATGCGGGAGATGGAGTCGGCGACATCAAATCCATCCAGTGAGAGGCCGCCGCTGATTCGGGTTCGGGGTCGGGATGAGTTTCGTGCTTGGATTCGAATTTTGCTTCCGGCGCAGGCGCGGAGACGGGTTCAGGAGCGGACACAAGGGGCGCGGCGGAAGCAACGGGCAAAGGAGATGGCTCCTCGACGGCTGCGGGAGCGGAGATGCTGGGCGCTGACTGCAAATGGGACTGCGGCGGCTCGGGAGCAGCCGACGCTTCTTCCACGCGGCGCGCGCCGAAGAGCGAAGCGAAAAATCCGCGCGACGGACGGGAGTGTTCGGGAGCAGCCGCTACGGGAGCGGGCGGCTCTGGAATTACCGGAGCAGGCGCGACGACTGGCGGAGGCTCCGGCGGCGCGACGGGCGCTTCCGCCTTCACTTCCTGCTTGTGCTCGGGCTTCGTTTCCTTGACGGGAGATTCTTCCGGCTCGAGTGGCAATTCAATGTGACGCTTTGCGGAACGAAGAGTTTCCTCTTCCGGATCGGACACGCGTACATGGCGCGGGGGAACGTCCTTCTCCGAAGGGAAAGAAACAGACGAGAAATCCTGGTCTGTCGAAAAGGCCGGCTTCGCGGCGATATCTTCAGGAATATCGAGGTCCATGCCGCGGCGGCGCCAGTCGTGTTGCGTCGTGGAAGCGTCAATATCTTCTTCATTGGCTTCTTCCGACGCGGGTTTCTTGGGAGAGGAATTCTTCGATTCCTCGTCCGTCTCGTCGAGTGTGCGGACGCCTTTACCGAAGCCGTAAATCTGCGCGGCCTCTTCGGCGGAAGGTTCGGGGAACTCGGGAAGCGGTGTGGGCGCTTTCTGCGCGGGGTTTTCAAGCGCGGGCGGCAAAGGTTCTGGCTCAGGAATCACTTCCTTGGCCTTGGCGAGTTCGGCGGCCACGCGCGGGTTGCGCTCCAGCGCGGACATCACCATGGCAATCAGAGGATCGGGCGGAACGAAGGGCTTCTTAAGGACGCCATCGGCGCCGACGCGGCGAGCTTCCTTTTCATCGAGGGGATCGAACGCGCCTACCAAAAGAATGACCGGGACGTGGGCGTAGCGGCCGTCTTTCTTGACGAATTCGCAGACCTCGTAGCCGTTCCGGACCGGCATAAAGACGTCGGCCAGAACGAGGTCGGGATTTACGTCGGGAAGCTTGCGAACGGCGGTTTCGCCGTTGCCGACCGACACCACGTCAATGCCGCGCTCTTCGAACGCAAGCGCAACCATTTTCTGAATGTTGGTGTTGTCGTCGGCGATAAGGATTTTAGCCACAGGTCCCCTTGGCGGATGCGCCCATAGAAAGACGCGCCGGCCCCTTTCGCTCAAGGTATTGCAGCACTATAGAGAGGTTGCGTCAATAAACTGGGGGTACCAGAGTGCTGCAATTGTTAGCAGGGGGTAAACAGCAGAAATCACCAGGGGATGAGCTTGTGCAGACCCTTTTTCTTCTTGCTGCTGGATTCGCTGGAGGAGCTGCTGGAATCGGAAGTAGCGGTGGCAGCGGTAGCGTCGGCGGCGGCCCGGTCCGAGTCCGAAGGCCCATGATCTGATTGGCTCGCCGAGCCATTTGAACCTTGTGCGGAGGGAGTGGTATAGCCGCTGGTCGTGTTTGCCCCAGGAGCCTGCGATGCAGAAGCCGAAGGCGCAGGGGCGGGCGTGGGCACGTCTGAGCCGGAGACCGCTTGAGGCGTAATGGTCTGAATGTTCGGATCATTGCCAGAGTTTTCTCCGGATCCACCTGTGACGGCGGCAGGAGTATCTGCTCCGCCCGTGGAGATGATCTGGGCGCCGACCGTGGCTCCGGAAGGCCCAAGCGTGCCCCCGGGCGAAACGTCCACTTGTTGGCCACCAGAAGCCGCAGGAGCGCTGCCGGCATCGAGGGGCGACTGGGAAGCGACGTTGAATTCGGGACCAGGAGCGTCTGGCCGGAGAACGTCGGTGGCAGAGATGGCGTCGCTCGGGGGATTCAGGTTGGGGAGCCCCGTGTGAGCTGCATCGGCGACATCGGGCTTTGTGTTAAAGAGGTCCATGGGCATTTTGAAGAAACCCATGCGGTCGCGCGACGTATCCTCCAATTTCTGCTCGCGAGCCATGCGTGCATACGCCTCAGGATCGGCCGAAGGAATCGGCATATTCATTTCCTTGAGGCGCTCTTTGGCGTCCGCCGCTCGCTTCGAGAGAGGGTAGTTGGTGAGGATGCGGTCATAGCATCTCGCCGACAGGTCAGACCAGTGGTTTTTCTCGTCCTCGTTTTTCACTGCAACTCGCGCACGCTGGTAAATGTCTCCCAGCATGAATAGCGCTTCGTCGCTCTTGCTGAAGAGGGGATAGCGTTCGGTCAATTCGACCAAGCGGGCTGCCGCCGCCCGATAGTCAGGCTTGGTATAGTAATAGTGCGCGATCTCATATTCTCCCTGTGCGAGAACTTCCTGGACATCGCGCAGGCGCTGCTCGGCCTGAGGAACGAGAGAGCTTTGCGGGTATTTCAGGATGAAGGACTGGAAAGAGTCCTCGGCCTCCAGAGCCTGTTCATCGTCGCGGTCGGCCTTCTCCATCATCTTGTAATGGGCCATGGCGATCTGCATTTGCGCGTAGGCCGCTTCTTCCAGAAAGGGGAAGAAGGTGGTGAAGTCCTGATATTCGGCAATGGCTTGCGTCAAATTCGACGTGCCGCCTTCTTTGTAGTAGGAATCGGCGACCTCCAACTTGGCCTTTGCCAGATATTCGCTGTCAGGATAGGTGTTGATGAGAGTCTGGAGAGAAAGCCGCCCTTCGGTGTAGCGGCCGTGCTTGATGTCGACGAGGGCGCGGTCGTAGAGGACCTTATCGGGTTCCGCGGAGGATTGCGGGATGGGCGCAGCGGTCTTTTGATCAGGGGCCTTGACGACTTTTGGTTTTTTGATCTTTTGCGCAAGGCTGGGAGTCGCAGCGAGAGAAATTCCTACGAGAAGAATAAAAAAGCGGTTCGCACTTCCCCGGATCCCTTCCATCATTCCCCTTTGCGGCAAAGCTTAGGTGCGGTCAGGCTCTCTGGCTAAGAGCCCCGGAGGCCCGCTGGCGTAACTCGCGGGCGGCGGCAGTCGGGTCGGGCGTGTGGAAGATCGAAGTCCCGGCAACGAACGTATTGGCGCCAGCCTGAGCTAGTTCCCCGATGTTTTCCAGATCCACTCCCCCGTCCACCTCGATCCGGAAGGCGCCATTATAGCGCGCACGCCACTCCGCCAGTTGGCGAATTTTCGCAAAAGCCCCGTGAATAAATTTCTGCCCGCCAAACCCCGGATTGACGGACATGACGAGCACCGTATCGACGCGGTCAAGAACCTCGGAAAGCAGCGCCACCGGCGTAGCGGGATTGATCACGGCACCCGCCTCCGAACCGTTTTCTCGAACCATGGCTAGGGCGCGGTCGAGATGCACCGTCGCTTCCTGGTGGACCAAAACCCGGTTGGCGCCAGCGCGGACGAAATCTTCGATGTATTCCTCCGGGTTCTCGATCATCAGATGCACGTCGAGCGGCAAGCGGGTTGCCTTGCGCAGGGATTCAACCACCGGGATGCCAATGGAGAGATTCGGAACGAAATGGCCGTCCATAACGTCGACGTGAAGCACGTCGGCGCCGCCCGATTCCACCTTGCGGACTTCGTCGCCGAGGCGCGAAAAATCTGCGGCCAGAATCGAGGGAGCGATTTCAATGCGCGAATAGGCCATGGAAGACACAAGAATTCTAGCACGGCTCCTATTCAGCGACGGAGAGTTCCACCGAGGTTCCTTGCTCAACCCGCGTGCCGGGCGAGGGCGTCTGGCCAATCACAATCCCATGTGCGTCCGACGTGGAGGCTTGCGTGGTGAGCTTCACCAGCTTCATGCCGCCTGCGTTCAGCTTTGCTTCGGCCTCCCCAAGCGTCAGACCTCCAAGTGGGGGCATGACGTAGGCGGAAGGGCGCGGGCCGAGGGAGACGAGAAGGTCAACGTGCGGACTCGCGACATTAGTGCTGCCGGGAGCCGGATCCTGGCGAATGACGGTGTCCGCCGGGCCATCGGGAAGATAGAGGCTGGCAACCTCACCAAGCTGCAGACCGTTGCGAAGAAGTTCGATCTTAGCGAAGCGCAGGCTGGCGTCCTGAACTTTCGGAATAGTCACTTTCTGCGGGCCAAGGCTCAGGATGACGTGCGCAAACTCACCGGTTTTCACGCGAATGCCAGCCGCAGGAGTTTGGCGGACGACGGCGTCGACGGGTTCGGGGCTGTAGACGCGGTCTTCAATCATCAGGCCCAGACGCCGTTTGAGCAGAGCATTGTGCGCGTCGGTGGCCTTGAGTCCCACAAGATCCGGCATGACCACTTCGCGTCCCTGAATTGCGAAGCGCATCGCCGTGAGCGCGCTCAGGAATGCAACCGACGTGAGAATGAAAAGCATCAGCGCCATGCGGAACAGCCACTGCAGGCGCTCTTTGAAGGTCGGCATCGTCCGATGGTCCGGCACAGCCGGAACAGAAAAAGCCTAGCATGAATCCGGGCGGCCCGGCGCGGGTTCGCGCGGGAAAGCAGGCGGTTGTTTCCATTCGTCTTTCCTATTTGTCAAGGACAGCGGCAAAAAATCCATCGCAGGGTTGTTCGCCCGGAAGAGTGCGGAAGAAGCCGCTGGAATCGATCAGCGATTCGGCGGAAACACCAGAAACAAGATGCGGCTGCAGTTCGCTCACGACTGTCTCCCGTGAGGCAAGGCGCAAGCCAGGAGAACGGGCGAGCGCCGCTTCGACGACATTTTCGTTCTCCTCCCGCTCGAGCGAGCAAGTGGAATAGACAAGGCGCCCGCCGGCGGCAAGCTGCCGGACAGCGGCCAGAAGAATCGCGATCTGAAGGGCGCGCAGCGCTCGAATGTTTTCCACGCTCAATCGCCAGCGGATTTCCGGGTGCCGGGCGAGAGTGCCCGTACCGGAGCAGGGAGCATCAACGAGAATCCTGTGGAAGAGCGCGCCGAAGGGAAGGGGGCGCGCCGCGTCCAGTTCGATGAGCGAAACAGGCGCGAGGCGGATGCGCCTGAAATGCGCATCCATGGCCCGCAAGCGGTGCGTATGACGATCGGCCGCGACAACAAGCCCTGATGTGCCTGAAGCGCGAACGAGCGGCGCGGTTTTTCCGCCGGGTGCAGCGCACAGATCGAGCACTCGGTCTCCTGGACGCGCACCCAGAAGCAGCGGGACGGCCTGCGAGGCTTCGTCCTGAATCGAGAACAGACCTTCGCGAAACGCGGTGGTGTGCGAGGGGCTGCCGCCGTTCACGGAGAAGGCATCGCGCAGGAGCGCGCCATCCTCGATGCGCAGGCCGGCCTTTGCAAGCGCAGAAAAAACCTTGTCCCGGCTGGAGGCATGGTGGACGACAGCGCTCAAGCGCGGGGGGAGATTATCCGCTTCGAGGGTCTGAATTGTTTGCGCGTCGCCGAACTGGTCGAGCCAGCGCTCGATCATCCACTCCGGGTGGGAGTGAAGGATAGCGAGCTGTTCGGCTGGCGGGAGGTTGGCGGGAATCAGCGTCTCTGCGGGGAGGGAGGTTTCCGCTACGGTACGGCGGAGAACGGCGTTGACCAGTGGCGCGGCGGAAGATTTGCGAGCGCGCTTTACGAGTTCGACCGATTCATTGACGGCTGCGCGGGCGGGGATCTTGTCGAGATAGCGCAATTGATAGAGGCCCATGCGAAGAGCGGTGAGGACAGGAAAATCGAGGCGGGCGACCGGTTTTTTCAACTGCCGCTCAAGAAGAAAATCCAGCAGGGCGCGACGGCGAAGGACGCCGAGGGATATTTCCGTAGTTAGGGCGGCGTCTTCGCGGCGCACGCCGGGGCCAAGGGCCTCATGGAGCAGATCGGTGACGTAGGCGCCTTCCGATTCCACGCGCAGCAGAATGTCGAATGCCGTCTTTCGCGCGGGGCTAATCGCCATCGGAGTAGGTCCACGCGAGCGCGAGGAACGGCATCATGCACCGAAGTTTTCACCGGGCTCGATGCGCGCGCCGTTCATGAATTCACGATCGGTGATGCGCTTGCGGCCCTCGCGCTGCACGTACTCGACGCGGAAAACCGTATTTTCGCCGCAGATGACGAGCAGGCCGTCTTCCTGCGTCGGCAGAAGAATGCCAGGTTGGCCACCCGCTGCGACGGGATAGACCGGCTTGCCCCAAATGCGGCAATTCACGCCGCGAAACGTGGTGTAGGCGCCGGGCCAGGGATCAAGGCCGCGGACGCGCGCGTAAATCATGGATGCGGGAAGAGTCCAACTGATTAGGCCGTCTTCTTTTTTGAGCGGGCGCGCAAGCGTGGCTTTGGAATTGTCCTGTGGCGTGGGGACGAGCGTGCCGGCCGCAAGCCCGCGCAAGGTCTCGGCCACGAGAGGGGAGCCAAGCTCCGCCAGCGCCGCGGAAAGTTGCGGAGCGGTCTCGTCGCGGGCGATCAGCGTTTCGCGCTGGAGGAGGATCGGCCCGGTGTCGAGGCCGGCGTCGATGCGCATGGTCGTGACGCCGGTGCGTTGCTCGCCATTGACGATGGCCCACTGAATTGGCGCGGCGCCGCGATATTTGGGCAGGAGCGACGCATGCAGGTTGATCCAGCCGAGGCGCGGGATATCCAGCAGGTGCGAAGGAATGATCTGGCCGTAGGCGATGATGACGATCACGTCGGGCGCGATGCGTTGCAAGAAATCGCGCGCGGAATCGGATTTGATCCGCTCGGGCTGATAGACGGCGACGCCGGCTTCCAGCGCCGCATCCTTGATGACGGGACTTTTGACTTCACCGCCGCGGCCGCGCGGTCGATCGGGCTGCGTGATGACGCCGGCAATTTCGAAATCGGGCTGGGCAACGAGATGGTGGAACGCGGGAAGCGCGAAGGAAGGAGTGCCGCAGAAGACGATGCGGAGAGGCATGGTGGCCTCTACCACTCGCCGGCTTTTTGCATCTTGCGGATCTTGCGGCGGATCATGTCGCGCTTCAGAAAGCTGAGATGGCGGATGAAAAGGACCCCATTCAGATGGTCGATCTCATGGCAGTAGGCGCGCGCCAGCAGCCCCTCGCCGCGCATTTCGTATTCCTTTCCCTCCACGTCCTGCGCGCGGATGGTGACGTAGAGCGGCCGGGAAACCGTGGCGCGAAAGCCCGGCAGCGAGAGGCAGCCTTCTTCCTCGTGTTGTTCGCCTTCCATATGGATAATTTCGGGATTCGCGAGAACTAGTTTCGCTTCGGGATTCTTTCCGTTCGTAACATCGATGACCGTGAGCCTCAGAGAAATGCCAATCTGCGGGGCCGCCAGGCCCACGCCTTGCGCCGCATACATCGATTCGAACATGTCGGCAACGAGCGCTTTTAGCTCGTCGTCGAATTTTTCCACCGGTTTGGTGACCGTTTCGAGCACCGGGTCGCCGTATTTCACAATCGGATGAATCATCGCCCGCCTGTCCTAAAAATTTTCAAGCTGTTTCTGGTAGCCTTCGAAATTGCGAAGAGCCTCTTCGAGCGAATCGCCGCCGAATTTCTCAAGCAGCGCCCCGGCCAGCTCCAGCGCCACCATCGTCTCGCCCACCACGCCCGCCGCCGGAACCACGCAGTAATCCGAGCGCTCGTAAGCGGCCTGGAGCGGGTCTTTGGTGACGAGGTCGGCCGTCTGCAATGCGCGGCGCAGAGTCGAAATTGGCTTCAGGTAGCCGCGAACCACCACATCTTGGCCGTTCGTAATGCCGCCTTCAAGTCCCCCGGCGCGGTTTGAAGAGCGAGTGAAACACTTGCACGACGCATCATATCCGATTTCGTCCTGAACTTCCGAGCCGTAACTTGTGGCGTTCGCGACTCCAGAGCCGATTTCGACCGCCTTTACCGCTTGAATCGACATGACGGCGCGGGCGAGGCGCGCGTCGAGTTTTTCGTCCCACTGCACGTGCGTGCCAAGCCCGATGGGAACGCCGTGCGCGACGACTTCGAAAATTCCGCCGACGGAATCGCCGGCGCGAAGCACTTTATCAACCTCGGCCTTCATGCGCTCTTCCGTCGTGGCGTCCACACAGCGAAGAGGCGATTCCAGATTCGCGCAGACGGCCTCGATCTCTTCCCAAGTTGCTGTTCGGTCGAGGCGAGCATGACCAACGGCAATCGTATGGCTCAAGACGCGAATGCCAAAGCATTCGAGCAACAATTTCGCCAGCGCGCCAGCGGCGACGCGCGCAGCCGTTTCACGCGCGGAAGCGCGCTCCAGGACGTAGCGAGCGTCGTGGAAATTGAATTTCTCCGAGCCGGCAAGATCGGCATGGCCGGGACGCGGCGCGGTGAGAGGGCGGCGAGCGTCTTTTGCATCTTCGGAGTCTTCGACGGCGAGAGCTTGCTCCCAATTTTTCCAGTCACGATTTTCAATGCGAATGGCGATAGGCGCGCCGATCGTTTGTCCGTGGCGCACGCCAGCGAAGATATCAGCAGTGTCTTTCTCGATCTTCTGCCGTCCGCCGCGGCCGAAACCAAGCTGGCGGCGATGCAACTCACGATTGATGAAAGCGAGGTCGACAGGTACACCAGCAGGCAGGCCGGAAATCCAACTTACCAGCGCCTGCCCATGCGATTCTCCGGCTGTGACCCATCTCAGCATTCCTGTGAATGTACCGTCCTGACACGCACTGCATGAATTCTACCGGAGGGACAACTTTGGGTAAAGGCGCGGAGGCCCGCGCCAAGCTTTTTGCGCGCTGGATGACTGCTTGACGCGCCTAGCAACGGACGTTACGCTTCGAAGGACTCGGCGGGAGAACGGCACCCCGCGTCGCCAAAGATGCCCGAAGCCACCGAAACGCCCTCCCTCTTTAAATTTTTGAGCGACGCGCTGAAACAACAGGTTCTGGCCGTCCAGCTTTACACCCGCATGACGATGCAGGCGCTCGCGGGCCTGCTCACTCCTCCCGTTTACTGGACCGATATCCTCGAGCAGATGGACCTGATCGGCGTTGGATCTCTGCCGATTGTCGTCATCACAGCTTTTTTCATTGGCGGCGTATTGGTGCTGCAGACGGCGGCGCAGTTCGAGCGGTTTGGCGAAACGGCGCTGACAGGCGACGCTGTTTCTTTGGCGCTTGTGCGCGAACTTGGCCCGGCGATCACCGCGCTGCTCGTGGCGGGACGCAACGCGTCGGGAATTGCATCGGAACTTGGGTCGATGGTGGTGACCGAGCAGGTGGACGCGATGCGAGCCCTCGGTACGGATCCGATCCGCAAATTGATGACGCCGCGCGTGGTGGCAATGACTCTGATGTTGCCGCTGCTGGTGGCCGTGGCGGATTTCGTCGGGCTGGTGGGAGGGTTCATCGTTTCTTACTTCACGCTGCATCTGGGGCCGGTGCAATTCTGGACGCGCGCCGTGAACGCGCTACAATTCGGCGACCTGATGCAGGGCATGGCCAAGCCGGTGGTCTTCGCTCTGATTATTTCTTCGATCGGTTGCTATCAGGGGCTGACCGTGCGCGGAGGGACGCAGGGAGTAGGTCGCGCGACGACGACGGCCGTGGTCGTGTCTTCCGTGTACGTCCTTGTGGTGGATTTTTTCCTCGCTCGCCTGCTGCTCTATATTTTCCACAAATAACGCGCGGCCGAGAAACCTTCCTCGCGCGGCGAGCTTTCCCCTTATAATTTGCCGATGATGAGCGAAGCGGCTCTTCCCGCAACCACGCCTGTTTGGCGCGAGGTAGTTCCGGGCGAGCCGCTCGTCGCCTTCCGCGATGTCCACATCGCTTTCGACGAGGGAGAGATTCTGCGCGGCATCTCCTTCTCGATGCTGCCCGGAGAGACGAAAGTCCTGCTTGGCGTAAGCGGCGCTGGAAAAACAGTGCTTATGAAACTGGCCGCAGGGCTCCTGAAGCCGGACGCGGGCGATATTCGCGTGATGGGCCACGACGTGCCGCAGATGCCGGAGCGCGAGCTGCTGGACTTTCGCCGGCACATTGGTTTTGTCTTCCAGGAAGGCGCGCTGTTTGATTCGATGACGGTGGCCGACAACGTCTGCTTTCGCCTGCGCGAAGACGATCTGCCGGAAGAGGAACAGGAAACGCGGACCAGGGAGGCTCTGCGCTTCGTCGAGCTAGATGCGGCGTACGACAAATTTCCCGCCGAGCTCTCGGGAGGTATGCGGCGAAGAGTTTCTATCGCACGCGCCCTGATCGATCGTCCGGCTCTACTTTTCTGCGACTCGCCCACCGCAGGGCTCGATCCCGTGACTTCGCAAACGATCATCAACCTGATCCTGCGCGGGCGCGATACACAAGGCGTGACTACGCTTTTGGCGACACATCGCGTGCAGGACGCCTTTGGGCTGGCAAATTACCGCTTCGATGCGTCGTCGGGAAGAGTGGTCAAGTCCGACGACCTTCCGGGCAGCCCGCCGCCGACGAACATCCTGGTGCTTCGCGACGGAAGAATCTACTTCGAAGGATCGACGCAGCAAATGCTGGACAGTTCGGACGACTACCTGAAGAAATTCCTCATGTCCGCTGAATAATCCGCGGATGGAGGAAATCGGGAGGAGGAATTATGGCGCAACGGCAGCAACTGACTTGGACGGAGCTTCGCGTGGGATTATTCGTCCTGGCCGGACTTTTCCTGATCGCCGTTGGAATTTTCTATGTGACGGGCGCAGGATTTCTGGGCCCGAAATACCGGCTGATCACCTACCTTCCGGAGGTTGACGGCGTGGCTGCCGGCGCGCCCGTGCGCCTGGACGGTGTGGACATCGGCAATGTCCAGTCGCTCACCTTAACCCCGCATCCGGTTGACAGGATGCACAGCATCACGCTGGTGCTGCGCATTGACAAAAAGTTTCAGGACCAGATCCGCACGGATTCGACGGCGAGCCTGATCACGGAAGGGCTGCTCGGCAATCGCTACGTTACGATTTCGCGCGGCTTGACAGGTGAGGTGATTCAGCCCGGCGGCGTAGTGCCGGGAACGGAAGAAGCGGCCATGAAGCAGGTGGTCCAGCGCGGCGCGGAACTGATGGAAAATCTTGGCGCGCTCTCCGATGATCTGCGCGGCATCGTCGCGCAAGTGCAGAAGGGTAATGGCACGCTGGGCAAATTGATGAACGACCCTTCGCTTTATAACCATTTGAATGAAACCGCCGCGCGCCTTGACCAGCTGGCAGCCAATATTCAGCAGGGACAGGGGACAATTGGGAAACTCGCGAGTTCGGACGAGCTGTACAACAAAGTGGATGCGACGGTGGGGCACGTCGAAAACGTGATGGCGGCAGTGCAGAATCAGCAGGGAACTCTCGGCAAACTGGTTTACGACCCTGCCATGTATGAGAGCGCGAAAGGACTGCTCGATAAGGGCAACAACCTTGTCTCCGGCATTCAGGGCGGAAAGGGAACTCTTGGAAAGCTCGTGACCGACGACACTCTTTACGCCAACGTGCGAGACGCTTCGGCCAATGTCCGCGACGCCACGGCCAAGCTCAACTCCAACGAAGGCACCGCCGGGAAATTCCTGAGCGATCCAGCGTTTTACGACAACGTGACGGGCCTGACCGGCGACATGCGGCTCCTGATTTCCGATTTCCGGCAGAATCCGAAGAAGTTTCTGCACGTAAAGTTGGCCATTTTCTAGGCATCCGAAAAGCAATGGGCTGCCGGAAAATCTCCCGCGCAGACCTTTGTTTTCGGACAGACTTCGGTCCTTGGGCGCATGCCCCAAACTCTAGCCAGCCGTGCGCTCCGGGCGCCTTGCCGGAAGAGCGCCAATTCTGCCTTCTGCTGCATCTGCCCTTCACTGCTTCGTTTCGTTCGCAAAGATCAGCTCGACAACTTCCGTTTCCTTCTTCCGGCGCTCAGCCGGTACAAAACCGACCGTGCGCGTGTCGCCTTTCCCGGTGATGGTCCAGGCGATGTCCTCCATCTGCTTCAGCGTCTGGCGCTTCTTCTCCGTATAGCTCGAACACTCGCGGATAGGGAAAGGCACGCGGTGCTCCGGATAGGTAACCATGCAGATGGTGACCACCTCGCTCTCGCGAAAACCGCGTGAGATGTGCGAGTGCATGCAGGACTCGCACTTCGACGCGCCGTGCATGGGAGTTCCTTCCTTCACGTGAAAGGCCATGTTCGTGAACTCCTTCCTGAAGCGCAATGAGCGCTTCGATTGGCCGCCGAGTGGGAAGCGGCAAAGTGTGGCGAGCGGCGCCAGTGCCGGGGCCATCAAGGAAATTCGTACGCCTTTCCTAGCCCGGGAGCCCGATGAATTTGCCAGTATCTAATTCAGTTGGAAGCGGTTAAACCGAGGGACTGAAGCTCATCCGGCTGCAATCCCACGGCAACGCAACTTCCGCCTGCCTTGGCAACGAGTTTTTAAGTCGTTTGGTCATGCCGAATCCTCTCCAGCGAGACAAAGTGTACGCACTCCGAGCCTTTCGCGCAATGGCAAACTGGTGATTCGTCCGAAGAAACGCCGAATGGCATCTTTGGCGAGTGATGAGGAGTTGGCGAGAGCTGCCCGGCTGCCGGAACTGGGCTAACGGTGCGGTGGAGAGTCCCCGATTCGCATCTAAGACGGTTTTTCGCTACCCTGTTAGGAGGCGGTTTGGAGCCGCCCCTCGATGGAAGAGCGGCTGCAAAAAATCATCGCCCGAGCGGGAGTCGCTTCCCGGCGACGCGCCGAAGAAATGATCGCCTCGGGTCTGGTCACCGTTAACGGCCAGACGGTCACTGAACTCGGCACAAAGGCTGACGCCGAGAGGGACCACATCAAAGTGGCCGGCAGGCTGCTGCGGTTTGAGGCGAAGCCGGTCTATTTGCTTTTGAACAAACCGCCCGAAGTGGTTTCCACCATGAGCGATCCCGAAGGGCGGCCGTCGCTTCTCAATTTCCTGCATCGTGTTTCGGAGCGCGTCTATCCGGTCGGGCGGCTTGAATATCACGCTGCTGGAGCGGTGATCCTCACCAACGACGGAGAATTTGCAAACGCCGTGCTTCAGGCACATGAGCTTCCGAATACCTGGCAGTTCAAGCTGCAAAAGCTGCTGACGTTTGAAGAAATCGAGACGCTCTCGCGCGCCATTGGCTCGCACATCCGGCGGTTGAAGGGCACAGAGGCGCCGTGGTACGAAGCGACGCTCAGCGAGTCGCGGCGCGAACAGTTGCGCAACCGGCTGTTCCAAACAGGTCATCCCGTCGAAAAAATGAAACGAGTGGCTATCGCAGGAGTTGAGTTGGAACGCCTCGCGCCGGGCGAAATTCGGCCGCTCGGTCCTGGCGAAGTCACTTTGTTGCGGAGAGCCGCTGCGGGAGAAGCGGTTGTTGCCGAGCCATCCGCAACGCCTGCGCCACCGTCTGTGAGGCCGCGCCCGCAAACGAAACCATCCAAGCAGCGCCGAGAATTCGCGCGGCGTGGACGCACGGCGCGACCACCGGATAGGCCTGCTCGCGGCGCGCAGCAGGGAAGGCGCTCCGACGAATCCCCACGCGGATTTCGTCGCAGTGGACCTTCTGACTCGCGGTCACGCAGTCCTAAAGATTCTCGCAGCGCCTCGCGCAGCCCACGTCCGGGCGGCAGGCCACAACGTCCGCGCCGCGACTCCCGCCGGAACCGCTCCGGACGCCCTCGCACGAAATGATTGCCGCCTGAAATTCCAATAGTTGCCGAAAATTTTCCAATCTGATAAGTAAGGGGCCCCATGAACACATCAACCGAACAAAATTCACTGCAGCAGCCTGCAAGAATTTCCGCAGGAGATCCCGCGACACAAATCCTGAAATCCAGCCGCACGATTGCTGTGGTCGGATTGTCGAGCCGGAAATTCCGTCCAAGCTACGGCGTTGCGTCGTACTTGCAGTCGGTGGGATACCGGATTATTCCGGTGAATCCGCAGGAGACCGAAGTGCTCGGTGAAAAATCCTATGCGCGCCTCGAAGATGTGCCGGAGAAAATCGACACCGTGAACGTGTTTCGACGCCCGGAATTTGTTCCGGATATAGTCGAAGCGGCGATTCACATCGGCGCCCGAGCCGTCTGGATGCAGGAGGGTGTGATTCACGACGAGGCAGCCGAACGCGCGCGCCGTGCGGGGCTGCTCGTCTTCATGGACTCGTGCATTTTGAAGGAGCACGTGAAGCGGTTCCGTTTGCAGAGGGAGCCGTAGAGAGAAAAAGAACGCGCTCGTTCAACCGAGCGGGAAGACCATCAGCGTCCGCGAACCTACCTGCGTCACCACAATGGCTTTGCCGTTCGGCTCGACCTGGAAGTCGTGAAATTCCAAGTCGTGCAGAATCGGCGTGAAGCTATCGTCGTAGATTCCCACCCACACGAGATCACCCGAGCGTTCCGCAGGCCCGCGCTTGAGGAGCACGCGGCGTTCGTCCGCACCCCACTGGAAATGGCCAAGTCCCGCGTGCGCTTCGATCAGTTTGTCCGGATGCGCGAGATCCACCACGCGGATTGTGTCACCATCGGCAAAGAAGCCCACTTTTTGTCCAGAGGGCGAGACGGCCATAGAGCCTTGAAAATCATCGACGCGCGCGATTTCGGAAATCGTCTCGTTGAGCAGGCCCAGGCGAATCAAATACTGGCGGTGCGTGACGGAAAGGTCTGGTGAAATGACAAACGCCTGGTTGCGCGCCGCGTCCCAGGTGACTGCATCGAAATAATGCCCGTCGAAGAGCGTCACGGCCTTTCCCTCGTCCGGACGCATGCGCATGATTTGATACGGCCCGCCTCCTGTGAGATAGACCACCGTCTGCCCGTCCGCCAACCACGTGGCCGAGCCGGCATTTTCAATGTAGCCGGACTTGACTCCTGTGATTGGAATCTGCTGGCCGTTTTCGTCAAACAGCGCCACGGCCTTGATCGAAGTGGGCGGGGCGTCCGGGTCCTGCGAAAGAGATTCGATGCGGATTTCGGCGGTGAATTTCTTCGAATCGGGAGCCCACGCGAGCTTATTGACCACGAAGTTTGCCGGCGGCGGAGCCGGCAGGAATTTGTCTCCGTCGAGGATTTTGTGCTTCGATCCGTTGGGATCCACCACCCAGAGGTCGTCGTGCACAAACTCGATCTTCTTGATGTGCCGGCGGTGCGGAACGGCATAGACGATTTTTCCGTCCGGCGCCGCGGCGAACTCTGCGCAATCGTCGTCCACGCGAATCAGGGCTTTCTCGAAACTCTGGCCTGCTGCGTCCCGTGCGATGGACCCAAGAAAAATTGCTGCAACAAACACCATGGCGATCAAGAGGTGCTCGCCAGTGAAGAGCGAACGTTCTCTGCGGCTCACGCATTTCCCCCGGCCGTCTTTTTCTGGATGCGCCGGATCTCCTCCATGCGTTGCCGGATGCGCGCCTCGAATCCCTGATCCGTCGGCTTGTAATACGTTCGCCCGAGGAGGCTCTCCGGCAGGCAGGTCATGTCCGTCACTTTTTCTTCCGTGTCGTGTGCGTATTGATAGCCTTTCCCATAACCGATGTTGGCCATGAATCCGGTCGCCGCATTCCTTAGATGCAGCGGGACGGGTTGCGCGATGGTTTTCTGCAAATCTTCGTGCACCGCGCCGTAGGCCGTGTAAAGCGAGTTTGATTTTGGAGCGAGCGACAAATAAACGGCGGCCTGCGCGAGCGCGAGATATCCTTCCGGCGGGCCGATGAACTCGAATGCATTTTTCGCCGCGATCGCCACGGCCAGCGCGCCCGGCTCGGCGAGTCCGATATCTTCGCTGGCCATCCTCACCATGCGCCGGGCCAAGTAAAGCGGGTCTTCGCCCGATTCGAGCATCCGCGCGAGCCAGTAGAGCGCCGCGTCGGCGTCCGAATTTCGCACGCTCTTGTGAAGGGCGGAAATCAGGTTGTAGTGCTCTTCGCCCGCGTTGTCGTAGGGCAAGACGCGCTTCTGAAGAACGTCTTCGAGGCGCGTCCTCGTCAGCACTCGCGAACCCTGTTCATCCGGCGTTGTTCCAAGGACAAGCGCTTCCAGCGTGTTGTACGCCGCGCGGACGTCGCCATTGGCCACGATGGCGATACGCTTCAGAATCTCTTCGCTTGCTTCCACTTGCTCTTTGCCAAGGCCACGCACGTCGTCCACCAGCGCGCGCCGCAGTAATTCGATCACTTGCTCTTCGGCGAGCGCATTGAGAAGGTACACCTTCATGCGGGAGAGCAGCGCCGAGACAACCTCGAACGATGGGTTTTCCGTCGTCGCGCCGATCAGGGTGATGTTTCCTGCTTCGACGTGCGGCAGAAACGCATCCTGCTGCGCGCGGTTGAAGCGGTGTACTTCGTCGATAAAGACGATCGTGCGCCGGCCGTAGCGCCTCGTGCTCTCGGCATGTGCCATCACTTCCTTGATTTCCTTGATGCCGCTCAGCACGGCGGAAAACGAGACGAATTCCGAACGCGTTTTCCGCGCAATGATGCGCGCCAGCGTCGTTTTGCCGCAGCCCGGGGGCCCCCAGAAAAGCATCGAGCCGAGTTCGTCGCGCTCGATCATTGTGCGCAACGGCTTGCCCGGCCCGAGGAGGTCTTCCTGCCCGAGAAATTCATCGAGCGATTGCGGCCGCATCCGGTCGGCCAGCGGGCGTCCGGCGAGCGGCTCGTCGTCCGCTTCAATTGTTCGGAACAGTCCCATCCGTCACCCGCCTTTGCCGTGCCGCCTCATAAAGAGCCACGGCCGCCGCCACGCCCGCGTTCAGCGATTCCACGTCTTCGCTCATCGGGATGGCCAGCACTGCATCTGCCGCTTTCAGGATTTCTCCCGGCAGTCCTGTGCCTTCGCTGCCGATGAGAATTGCGCACGGCTCCCGTAGGTCCGGCCACGCGTTTTCTACTCGTTCGCCGCGCGCAGTCGTGGCAATGATTTTCACGCGCGCCACCTTCAGTTGCGCAAGCACCACAGGAATATTTAGTCCGCGCAACAGAGGCAGGCGCAGCGCCGAGCCCGCAGAAGCTCTCACTGCCTTTGGCGACCACGGATCAGCTGTCCCGCGCGTCGCGATGGCGCCGGTTGCGCCAAATGCCTCTGCCGAGCGGACGAGCGTTCCGACGTTGCCCGGATCCTGTATCCCCGCCATCACGGCGATCAAGGGGGAAGCGCCAAGATACGATCCCTCCTTGGTAGCTCGGCCGCGCAACACGTCGTCCAGCGTCCATTCACGCGGCTGCAACAATGCAGCCACGCCCTGCGGCATCTCCGTTCCCGCAACGCCCGCAAACAGTTTTTCCGTCGTCCTGAAGATTCGCGTGCGCGGAATACCGTTTTCCGTTTCGGCTGCGGCGTGGAGAATCTCTTGAAGCGATTCTTCGCTCGACTCGCTTAGCAGCAAAGCCTCGACTTCGAGGCCGCTTCGCACTCCTTCCAGGACCAGTTTTGGCCCTTCGATCGCGATTGGTTCGCCGGATTCGGGGCCGGTTCCGCGCAGCGCAGCCCGGAATTTCTTCAGCAACTTGTTATCGCGGCTCGTCAGGAGGGCGGCGTCGGCGGAGGGCGCCTTGGCGGTGGGAGGGAATCGCTGGGCCATATTTGCAAGCCTAACACCCGCGTTTCTCTTCATCAAATGCTGCTAGAACATTGGCTTAAGCACCTGGTCTCTCGCCGCCCGTCTGCGTGGCCTCGAAATGCTGCCTTGCGGAAGCCGTCCCGGAACTTGCTTCTTTTGAGCCTCTTATGTTAGCTTCGCAGGTCATGGTTTTGGCGCAACCCGCCGCGAGAAAACATTGCCCGTCGAAATTCAGAAAATTTCCCTTGAATCACCAGAACCAGGGGTTGTCGAGTATGCCGGCCGGTTCATCCGCCGCGGCGAAGTCGTAGGGCTCCCCACGGACACTTTTTACGCGCTTTCCGCCGACCCTTTTAATTTGGCGGCTGTCGAAACAGTCTTCCGCTGCAAGGGGCGTCCGGAAACAAAGGCGCTCCCGATCCTTGTCAATTCGATCGAGCAGGCCGTGACGCTCGCGCGCGACGTTCCGCACATTTTTCTCGAACTCGCCAACCGCTTCTGGCCCGGAGCTCTCACCTTGGTCGTGCGAGCCACGCATCGGTTGCCCCTCAAAGTAACTGGCAACACGGGCCGCGTGGCTCTGCGTTTGCCGAATTCCCGCGTTGTCACGGCGGTTGTCGAAGCCGTGGGTGGCCCGATCACTGGCACAAGTGCAAATCTTTCCGGCTTTCCCTCCTGCACAAACGCGCACCAGATTGTGAAGCAGCTCGATAACCGCTTGCCCTTGATTTTGGACGGCGGTGATACGGGCGCAACGCTTGCCTCCACCATCGTGCGCATAGACGGCGACGACTACGCAATCGTCCGCGAAGGCGCCATTCCTGACGCCGACATCCACAACGCGCTCGGGCGTTGAGAGGCTTCCGGGTAGATTCCGCGCATGAAAATCGTCGCGATTGGTGAAGTTCTATGGGACGTGCTGGGCCGGGAAGAGCATCTGGGCGGCGCTACGTTCAATTTCTGCGCACACGCGCACATTTTGGGCCACGACGTGCGCTTCGTCAGCGGAATCGGCGACGACGACCGCGGCCAGCGCATCCTTCGCCGCATGGAGGAGATGAATCTTTTGACGCGCTACGTCGCCAAGGTTTCCGAATATCCCACCGGTTATGTGACCGTCACCGTCAGTTCGTCCGGCCAGCCATCATTCATCATGCACCGGCCGGTTGCGTACCACTTTCCATCGCTTACGGAAGAGGAATTTTCCTCGCTTATCTCACCGCCTCCGGACTGGATCTATTTTGGTTCGTTGACGTTCGTGAGCGAGCCGGCAAAAGCGCTTCTGTTTCGCATTCTCGACGCAGCTCCTTCCGCGCGCCGCTATTCTGACCTGAATCTCCGGCACGGTTCTTACACGCCGGAACTGCTGAATGAATTGATGGCTCGCGCTTCCATCGTCAAGTTGAGCGATGTCGAAATCGACGATCTGGCCAGGATCTTTGGCCATCCCAACCTCACGTTTCAGAATTTCGCGCGAGCTTATTCGGAGAAATATTCTTGGGAGGGCGTCATCATGACGCGCGGCGCGGAAGGGTGCTCGGTTTTTATCGATGGCCGCTATTTTGAAGCGCCGGGATTTCAGGTGAAGGTTGCGGACACAATCGGAGCCGGCGATGCCTTCTCCGCCGCGTTCGTCCACGGACTCGGGCAGGGCTGGCCGCCGGAAAAGGTTGCTGTGTTCGCCAATCGCGTGGGCGCACTCATCGCTTCGCGGCCCGGCGCCATTCCCAAATGGTCGCTTGCCGATCTCTCTTCGATCGATTGAGAGAGTGGCATGCGATACTCATGGTCTTTTGGGTCGACGTATAACTGCTCATATACTTATATTCTCATCTATCGAGTGCTACCCTCTGGTTCAGGCAGATGATTCAGAGCCCGTCAAACTCGTTCAAAATCGCCGTCCTGGCCGGACTCGTAATTTCATCTCTCGGTGTCTTTTGGCTTTCCGGAATGCCGCACCACTCCTTCTCTTTCTTGGAAAGGCTCGGCTACGTTTCCGCACTCGCCAGCGTTTTTGGTTTTTGGCTCCTTTGCTGGAGTGCAATTGTGGCTTGTTGGGCCATGGCCTATAAGTGGTCGCCGGCGACCTTCCAATGAGCAGCGCTTCCCGTCGGACTCCTCGGACTCTTTATTTTCTTTCTTGGGTCTCCAAGGTTCCAGGAAATCGGCGTGCTTTTGACTGTTCAAGCCAGCATCTCCGGGTTCCTCGCGCGCAGACGTGCTTTTCCAAGGATGAGCGAGGAAGAGTTCCAGGAGTCCGTTCGCCGCTCCCACGAACCTCCGGCCATTTTTCCGCGTTGACCTTCTAGGAATAAGGGCTCGGTCTTTTAAGCTTCCAGGAAAACCCGCAGTGGTACAATTCGCCGCGCAATGACTCAGCCGCGCGAACAGCAGGACTCGAAACTGATGCGCGAAATGTTTACGCGCATCGCTCCCCGCTACGATTTCATCTCTCGGATTTTTTCCTACGGCATGGACGGACGCTGGAAGCGCTTGGGCGTGAAAAACGCGCCGCTCGCGGCAAACGCTCGCGTGCTCGATCTGGCCTGCGGCACAGGAGACTTTTCCCGGTTGGTTCGCGACCGCATTCCCCAGGCCCGCGCCGTCGCTTGCGACATTACGGAATTGATGCTCCAGCAGGCGCAGGTTCTGGGTGTTCCAGACGCAGTTTGCGGAACCGGAGTCTCGCTGCCCTTTGCCGACAATTCGTTCGATTGCGTTTTCGTCGGCTACGGAATGCGCAATTTCCCGGATCTCGACGCGGCATTGCGCGAAATCGAACGAGTCACCCGGCCGGGCGGGGTGCTCGTCACTCTCGATTTTTTCCTTCCCGAGAATCGCGTCCTTCGTCCGCTCTATCTCGGCTATCTCTACGCGCAGGGATATTTCTGGGGGATGCTGCTTCACGGCTCCACGCGTATCTACACCTACATCCCCGATTCCATTCGGAATTTCCTGTCCATCGACGATTACTCTGCCCTGCTCGAACGCAAGGGTTATGCGCGGCTCGACGCTCGCGCGTTCATTTTCGGAGGCATTGGTCTGCACTGGGCGATGAAGCGCCCTTCCTGAAACGCTACGGCGCAGGAACGAGCCGCACCGATTGCAGAAAGTCGTAATCGCCGCTCGGCGAAAGCTCGACGCCTTCCACACGCGTTCGATACGCAGACACATTGTCCATGTACCACAAGTCGATATACGGCTCGTCGTCCGCCAAGATTTTCTGAATCTGCGAAAGCAGCGCCTTGCGCTTCGCGCGGTCCATTTCCACGGCTTGCTGATCGAGCAGCACATCAAGCGCCGCGTTGCGATAATGCCCGCGATTTGCTCCGTCCGGCGGCATCCTCCTTGAGCTGAAAACGTACTGAAAAATATCCGGGTCGTTGTTGCCGCCCACCCACCGTTGGGAATAGACCTGGAAGCTGCCGTGCGTAATGTCCGAATAAAATGTGGCGTACTCCATCGAGCGCAAATCGAGCACGACGCCAATGCGGCTCCATTCCTCCGCCAAAGCTTCGGCGAGCAAGCGCGTCGAGGCGTCCGTCGAGGTCTTCATTGTGAGATGGAAGCGCACGCCGTCTGCCCCGCGATGATAGTTCATCGAGTCCAGCAGCCGCTCGGCGCGGTAAGGATCGTAATCGTAGATGCGCACGTCCGGCTCGTAGGCCCAGTGGTTTGGAGGGAGCAGGCTCGATGCAAGCTGCGCTTCGCCGCGCAGCAGGTATTTGATCAGCGTCGCGCGATCCGTGGCATACGCGAGCGCCTGGCGCACTTCCCGATGAGAGAGAATCGGGTCCTCGCAATTAAACGCGATGTACTGAATCGATGTGCCCGGAGCGTCGATGACACGGATGTCCTTTTCCTTCGCAAGTGCGTGATACATATCGGGCGTGAGCGTGTTGATTTCCGCGTCCGCCGAGCCTTTTCGCAGTTCGAGCGCGCGTACAATCGCGTCGGGAACGATCCGCAATCGCAAGCCTTTGATCGATGGCGCGCCGCCGAAATAATCGGGATTGCGCTGAAGCACGATGTCTTCATCGACCGCCGAACTCACGAATTCAAAGGGTCCGCTGCCGACGGGATGCGTCGCCATGTCGTTCGCTGCCGCGCCGCGCGGCACGATGCCCACTCCGGGGCGCGTCAAGTTCCACAGGAACGAAGCATCCGGTTCGCGCAGATGAAACACCACCGTCTGCGCGTCGGGAGTTTCAATGGAAGCGACTGCGCGAAAGGCTCCGCGTTTGGCCGTCTTCACCGTGCCGTCCAGAATCGAATCGAATGTGTATTTCACGTCCGCCGCTTCGAGCGGCCTGCCGTCGTGGAATTTCACTCCTCCGCAAAGGTGAAAGACGTACGTCAGCGGATTGGATGTTTCCCAGCTCTCGGCCAGGTCCGGAACGATATTCATCTGCGCATCGTGCGCGAGCAGACTCGAAAAAATCAGCGCGTCGATGTGCTCTGACTGCGCGTCGGTGCCGATGCGCGGGTCAAGATTCGTCGGCGCCGATTCGATCAGGAAATTCAGCGTGTTGCCGTGGGAGCTTCCACCGGACGACCGCGCGCAGCCGCCCGCGAAAAGCAGAGAGATTGCGAGCGCGGCTGCTGCAAAAAGCGCGTTGAAACGCCCGCAGCCGCGGTGTTTATCCACGTCCGGCAACCCGCTTGCCCATCGACACCGCGAATCGCGCGCCTGTAGCCGATGGCAGATTGTTCGCGCGTCCGTGAAACGCTTCGTAGGCCAGCACCGCGAAAGCAAACGCCTCCTTTGCTTCTGCCGTCACGCCGAATTCTTCCGCGTGCCGGATTTCCACTCCGGGCAGCGCCGCGGCCAGTTGCGCCATCATCAACGGATTTTTCGCGCCTCCTCCCGCGACGATCAATTCGTCGATCCGCGCTTTCGGAAACACGAACCGCCGCAGTGCGTCCGCAATCGAGAGCGAAGTGAACACGGTCGCGGTCCGAACCAAATCTTCTCCGCGCGCACGATATTTCTTGGCCCAAGCGAGCAATTTCTCGACGTAGGCCTCGCCAAACTGCTCGCGGCCCGCAGTTTTCGGAGGGCGGAGACGCAAGTAAGGATCGCGGAGGAGGCGTTCGAGGAGAGGCAAGATTGTTCGCCCGCGCAGGGCGAGGCGCGAATCACGATCGAATGTCGAGCGGCCATGCGTGGCGCGAGCGGCGAGCGCGTCGACGATCATGTTGCCGGGTCCAGTGTCGAACGCGAGGATTTTTCCTGGGGATGCGCCTGCGGGAATGGCGGTCACGTTGGCGATGCCGCCGATATTCAGCGCCACGCGGCCGATCTTCGCATCGCGATGCAGCAGGTAATCGACAAATGGCACGAGCGGCGCGCCTTGCCCGCCTGCGGCTATATCCGCCGGGCGAAAGTCGGCAATCGTCGTCACGCCCGTGCGTGCGACAATCACGCTCGGCTCGCCGATCTGGAGCGTCGACGCAATTTTTCCCGCGCCGGCAAATGGCACGGGCGCGCCCTGATGAAAAATTGTCTGGCCGTGCGAGCCGATCAGGTCGATCTTTGCGAGCGGCACGCGCCATTTGCGGCATGCGTCCATCGCCGCGCGCGCGAATTCTTCACCCAGCAGAAAATTCAACTGGCTGATCTCTCTCGCCGTCGTGGGCGCGCCATTGGCGATTCGGAGAATGATCTGCCGGACCGGGGCAGGGAAGCGTGCATGATAATGCCCTTCAAGCCTTGCGGAAATGTGTGGCGGCGCACCTGAAATTTCCACCAGCGCGGCGTCGATGCCATCCGCCGAGGTCCCGGACATCAGGCCCATCACACGCAACGGTTTTTTGCCTTCCTTTCGTTTGCGCCTGCTCATTTCAATTGTTTCTGCAATGCCGCCAGCAGATTCATCGCTTCAATCGGCGTGAGCGAATTCAAATCTGCCGCGCGCAACGACGCGAGCACGGATTCGTCAATCGCTGTAAAACTCGTTTGCGCAGGACCTGCGCCGTTTCCATTCGTGCCGGGAGCGTTCGCGGCTGCCGCGCCGGGAGAAAGCTCTTCCGTCAGGCGGTCTTCGCTTTGCTCGTGGCGGCGGAGGATTTCTCGCGCGCGCTCGATTACATGCTGCGGCAATCCAGCGAGGCGTGCGACTTCGATGCCGTAGCTTTTGTCTGCGCTGCCCATTTCCACGCGCCGCAGAAACACGATTTCGCTGCCAGCCTCTTGCACGCTCACATGGACATTTTTTACTCCACCGAGCAGTTGTTCGAGCTCTGTCAGCTCGTGATAATGCGTGGCGAAGAGCGTCTTCGGGCGCGCGCCGGAGTGGAGCGACTCGACGACGGCCCAGGCGATGGATAGGCCGTCAAAGGTAGCCGTGCCACGCCCCACTTCGTCGAGCAGGACAAGGCTCGCGGACGTGGCGGTGTTCAAAATCGCCGCGACCTCGCTCATTTCGACGAGAAACGTCGAGCGACCCTGCGCGAGATTATCCGACGCGCCGATGCGCGTGAAGATGCGGTCAAGCACCGGCAGCTTTGCCTGCTCCGCTGGAACAAACGAACCCATATGCGCCAGAATCGCGATCAGCGCCGCTTGGCGCAGGTAGGTGGATTTGCCGCCCATGTTCGGCCCGGTGATGATGAGAAGGAACTGCTGTTCGTTGTCGAGATAGAGGTCGTTCGGCACGAATCGTTCGCCGCGTTGTTCCACCAGTTTCTCAATCGCGGGATGCCGCCCGCCGGAGATGAGTAATTCGCCACGCTGCGAGCGGCCTGCGGAAGATGGACTCGTAAATTGAGGCCGGGTGTAGTTGCGCGAAGCGGCGAGGCGCGCGAAATTCACGAGCACGTCCGTCTGCGCCAGCGCCGTGGCGGTCCGTCGCAGCCGCGCTGCTTCACGCGCGATGCTTTCTCGGATTTCTCCATACAACAGCCGCTCTATTTCCAACACGCGCTGCTCGGCGGCCAGGACTTTCCGCTCGTGGTCCTTCAGTTCGGGCGAGGTGAATCGCTCTGCATTGACGAGAGTCTGCTTGCGCTCGTAATCGGGCGGCGCGAGATGCAGGTTTGCCTTTGAGATCTCGATATAGAAACCGAAGACCTGGTTGTAGCGGATTTTTAAAGGTGCGATGCCGGTGCGCTTCCGCTCGCGCTCTTCCATCGACGCGATCAGCTGCCGCCCGTGCGTCATCACGTCCCGCAGTTCGTCCAGTTCCGCATGAAAGCCGCGGCGAATCACGCCGGGTTCATTCACCACCGCCGGAGGGTCGTTTGCTATTCCGCGCGCAATCGTTTCCCGCACGTCGGCCAATTCATCCATCCGTTCGCGCACCTCGGCGATTCGCGATAGAGGCGCGTCTGCCGGCGATTTTTTCGCCGCGCCGGAAACCTCAGTGAGCCATTTGCGAATTGGAGGAATGCGGTCGAGAGACGCCTTCAGAGCGAGCAAATCTCTCGGTCCGGCAATGCCCAGAGTGACGCGGCTCGTCAGCCGTTCGAGGTCGAGCACAGATTCAAGCTCACGGCGGATTTCTTCGCGCGCGACGGTCTGCGCCTTCAGCGCCTCGACCGCATCAAGCCGCGCTTCGATTTCGTCGAGCGAAATTTCCGGCCGCAACATCCACGCGCGCAGCAGGCGCGCGCCCATGCCCGTCGCTGTCTCATCGATGGCGCGCAGCAGCGTGGCGGAAGAATCGCTGCCGCTCGTTGGTTCGGTTAATTCCAAATTCCGAACCGTCACCTGGTCGAGTACCATGGCGTCCTGCTGTTCGTAATAGGCGACGCGATCGATGTGCTCGAGGCCCGCGCCTTCGGGGCGCATTGTGGGAATTGCGGCAATGTCTTCGGCCTTCTTCGCGCCAATAGCGTTGGTCTCACGCAAATAATGGATAATCGCACCCGCCGCCGAGACTGCCTGCGGGTGCCCGGTCAAACCAAAACCTTCCAGGCCTGCCACGCGAAACTGCTCTTCCAGTAGTCGCGTAGCAAATTGCGTCTCGAACACCCAATCATCCACAGGCGTCTCGACGGCTTTGAGAGAAGGGTCAATGCGCGCGGCATTCACTTCTTCATTGCCGAACAGCAGTCGTTTCACAGGGCGCGGCGTCAGAATTTCGCGCGGCTGCAAGATTCCGAGTTCGTCGCGCAGCCGCGCTTCGGCCTTTTCTCCGGCAAATTCGGTTGCGCGAAAATCTCCGGTCGAGAGATCGACGTAAGCGAGTCCAATCGATCGTCCGTGTGGCCCGCGCGCCACGGCCGCCAGAAAATTATTCTCTCTTGCCTCCACAATCCCTGCGCCGCTGGCGGTGCCCGGCGTCAGCACGCGAATCACTTCCCGTCGCACCAGCTTTTTCCCTGGCCCCGGCTCTTCCATCTGCTCGCAGATGGCCACCTTGTGCCCAGCGCGAATCAGACGGGCAACGTAATTTTCCGCTGCGTGGTAGGGAACGCCGCACATTGGCACGGCCTGGCCTTTTTCTTTGTTGCGCGCGGTGAGGGTGATTTGCAGGATCTTCGAGGCGAGGACGGCGTCATCGTAGAACAGCTCGTAAAAATCTCCCAGGCGGAACAGCAGCAGGGCGGAGGGATGCTGCTTCTTTACGGCGAGGTACTGCTGCATCAGCGGAGTTGTAGGTTCACTCATGCGTCCTGGAGCGCCGCCAGAAAGGGCGGTGAGGCGATTATGCTGGCTCGCCGCACTGTCTGCAACCCCGGCGCGGGAGATTGACGAGATGCGAAGAGCGATGCGAGGATGGCTTCGAGAGGAGTTGTTCGTCGGTTGCGATGAAATCCGTCTATTCATTTCTCGTAGGCCTCGCTTTTCTAGCCATATTTTCCTTTTTCGCTTTGATTGCCCTAATTACGTGGACGATCCATTTGACCCCTTCTCCACCGCCAGGAACGCAGGGACAAGGTCAAGTCGGATGGGACCCGATTACGATGTTTCACAACATAGGGCGTCCGTGGCCGCTTTTCGCGCTTGCTGCCGCCGCCTTCGCTGCAGGGTTTATCTGGAATTACAAGCGTCTTTCGAAGGTCCGCCTGTCCTCTCACTAGCGGAAGCGTCCAGGACATCCGCCGGTCTATACTTTGCGGATGCGCTCTCACCGCGAAATCGAGATCAAGCTGCGCGTCGACGACCTTGGCGGGATCATTCGCAAGATTATTGCGCTAGGCGCTCGAACGCTCGGGCGGGTCCACGAATACAACGTCCTGTTCGATACGCCTGATGCCGCTTTTCGGCTGACCGGGTGGCTGGTGCGATTGCGCACAGAAACTCCTGCCGCGGCCTGGGGGCTACCGGCGGGGCGCCGAAGCGCCGTCGTGACTTTGAAGGCTCCCGCGCCGCCTCGCCGGAGAGGCGCTCGTTCGCCCTTCAAGGAGCGTCTCGAAACGGAAGTTGCGGCACGGAACACGCGCTCGTTCCGCCGCCAGGTTGCCCGGCTGGGACTTCGACCCGGGTTTTGCTACGAGAAGTACCGCACGACGTTTCGCATTCCTCATTGGAGGCTCCATATTGACCTCGACGAGACACCCATTGGCACAATCCTCGAATTGGAAGGGGAACCCGAGGCGATCCGGAAGGTCGCAAGGCAGCTTGGATTCCCGCCTCGCGAGTTCCTCCGTGTGACATATTGGGAGCTGAACGCCGCCGAGTGCCGCCGCCGGGGCGTCGCCCCGGGAAATATGCTGTTCCGCCTCTAAAATTTTCCTAAATCGTTCACTCTTCGCTTGACAAACTTTCTGACTGCATTTAGTAGTCAAATCGGGGACAAGCGCTTTTCATGGGTTCGCGTTCGTCCAATTCGGAAGCGGGCAGTAGCAGCTTGGCGGTGCCGTTAGGCGCCGTCCGGCAGGCTCTTGGGGTTCTCCCGCGCGTATGTGTGTGCTGCACGGTTGTGGCCGCTGAAGGCGGGCGGCTGACCGGGGGCCCGGCAGCAGGGAGGCCAGGTCCGGCCTGATTTTATTTGAGGGCGCTCTTTTCCGCCCGAGGCCGGCTCCAACCGGCCCGGGCATTTTTTTTGGGAAGGAGCGTCATTATGCTTCACGCCACCGAAATTCTGGGTGCGCAAGCCTTCGATTCGAGCGGGGCGTTTGTCGGGCGGGTGAAAGAGCTATTTATCGAACCCGCCGACCAGCCGAACCGCATTTCGCGCCTGCTGTTGAGCCGCGGCCAGTACCGCCCGATCGTGGCCCGCCACGACCAACTGGCTTCGGTCGATCCCGGCCGCGTCAAACTCACCACGGACGAGTCGGCCCTCGAACTCTACCATCCCAACGAAGCGTGGCTCGCGGTTGGGAAAGATCTGCTCGACCAGCAGATCATCGATACGAACGGCCGAAAGGTGGTCCGCGTCAACGACATCGACCTGGCCGAGCAGCGGAACAATGGCAACGTGGAGTTGCGCGTCACGCACGTGGACATCGGCATCGCCGCGGCCGTGAGGCGGTTGCTGCAAGGACTGGTCCCGCCGATGACCATCCGCAAAATTCAGGAAAAGCTGCCGGCGCGCAATATCCGCTGGGAGTTCGTCAACTTGATTGAATCGGACCCGCTGAGGCGCGTGAAACTCCGCATGACAAGCGAGAAGCTGGCCGGGCTCCATCCGGCGGACCTTGCGGAAATCATGGAGGAACTCTCTCCCGACGAACGCCAATCGATCATCGCATCGCTCGATGAGGAAACCGCCGCCGAAGCGATTGCCGAACTCGACAAGCGCCTGCAAACGCAGGTGGTGGAGAAAATGGAGCCGGAAAAAGCGGCCGGAATCATCGAGGAAATGTCGCCGGACGAAGCGGCCGATATCATCCAGAGCCTCGAGCCGGCGAGGTCGAAGGAAGTGCTCGACGAAATGGAGCACCGCGAAGCGCATGAAGTGGAGGAGCTGATGCGATTCGCGGAAAACACAGCGGGCGGAATGATGACCACGGAGATTGTGGTGGTGGGCGAGGACGCCACGCGCGGCGAGGTGCTCGACCACATCCGTTTCCACGAAATTCCTGTCGACCAGCTCGACAACATCGTGCTCATCAATCGCGAAGCGGCGCTCGCGGGAACGGTTCCGGTGGCGCGGCTGCTGCTGGCCGAGCCCGAAGCGCGAGTCGCGGACATCAAATTCGAGCCTGTCTTGTCGGTGAAGCCGGAAGAGAACGAGAAGGATGTGTTTGAGCTGTTTGACAAATACAACCTGCGCAGCCTGACCGTGGTCGATGAGAGGAACGTGCCGATCGGCGCGATCACAGTCGACGACGTCGTGAGCCGGCTGCACGCGAGGCTGTAAGAAGGGGAGTTTCAAGCGCCGGGCAAATTTCGCGGTTTGGTGGGCGCTTGGAGGATTCAGTTGGGACGATGAACACCTGGTCCACATTGACGCGCATGTACGACGACTGGAGCGGGCGCGCGCAGGATTTCACCCGTCGCTCGCACATCTGGCGGAAGCGCATCGCCGTGTTTTTGGCGGTGGTTGGCCCGGGGATCATCACGTCGAATGTGGACAACGACGCGGGAGGCATCAGCGTGTACAGCCAGAGCGGCGCGCAATTCGGTTACACGCTGCTGTGGTCGCTGATTCCGATGACGATTGCGCTGTACGTTTCCGAGGAAATGTGCGCGCGCATGGGCGTCGTCACCGGCAAGGGACTGTCGGATTTAATCCGCGAGGAGTTCGGATTTCGCTCGACGTTTTTTGTGATGATCGCCGCGCTGGCCGTCGATCTCGGAAATACGGTGGCGGAATTTTCGGGAGTGGCGGAAGCGTCCGACGTGCTGCACATCAGCCGTTATATTGCGGTGCCGATTGCAGCGATAGCCGTGTGGCTGCTGGTCGTTTACGGAACATATCGCATCGTTGAAAAGATTTTTCTTGTGGCCTGCGGATTCTATCTCTCCTATGTAATTTCGGCGGTTCTCGCAAAGCCGGACTGGGCTTATGCGGCGAAGCAAACCGTCCTGCCGACGGTCCACTTCAACGCGGCTTACCTGCTCGTGCTCACGGGACTCGTGGGAACGACGATCGCGCCGTGGCAGTTCTTCTATCTCCAGGCGGGATTCGTCGAGAAAAAAGTCGGGCCGCGGCAGTACAAGCACGCGAAGTGGGATGTGTTGGTGGGAAGCGTGTCGTGCATGGTGATCGTGTTTTTCATCATCGTGTGCTGCGCGGCGACGCTCAACCGGCACGGCATGACGAACATCGCGAGCGCGAAAGAAGCGGCCGAAGCGCTGACTCCGCTGGCGGGAAGATTTGCCGGGGGGCTTTTTGCATTCGGTTTGCTGAACGCGTCTTTGTTTGCAGCTTCGATTCTTCCGCTTTCGACTGCACACGTGATTTGCGAAGGGCTCGGGTTCGAAGCGGGGCTCGACCGCAAATTTCAAGAGGCGCCCACGTTCTACACTCTCTATACGGCGTTGATTATCGTGGGCGCGGGAATCGTGCTGCTGCCCAACGCGCCGCTGTGGCGCATTCTGATTTTGTCGCAGGTCGCGAACGGCATCTGGCTCCCGGTGGTGCTGATTTTCATTCTGCTGCTGATCAACCGGCGCGATTTGATGGGCGACCACGTGAACACATGGGGCTTCAACCTGATCGCCTGGGGCATGAGCCTGATCATGATCGCGCTCACTATCATTCTCGTGTATGCCGCCATTGCGGAGCCAGCGGTCGCAGGGCTCGGCTCCGGCCTGCTCCATTTTCATTTGCCATTCCTGTAGCGCATTTGCCAGCCGCGATCCGGAATTGCATGACGCCCTGTTGCTTTCCAACAGAGAGTATGGCATGCTCCTGTTGGTAACCAAAATGGGAGACTCGAAGAGACAGAAGACAGACGTCCGGCAGGGGACTCTGGCGCTGATGGTGCTGAAGACGCTCGAAGTGCTGGGGCCGCTGCACGGCTACGGCATTGCGCGGCGCATCGAGCAGATCAGCGGCGACGTGCTTGCAGTGAATCAGGGGACTCTGTACCCCGTCCTTCTGAAGCTCGAACAGGAGGGAGCGGTTGCGTCGGATTGGGGAGTGTCCGATAACAATCGTCGCGCGCGTTTCTACCGGCTGACGAAAAGCGGTCGCGGATTGCTTCATGACGAGACCGCCGATTGGCAGCAGACCGCAGAGATCATCGGCCGCTTTTTCTCCATGAAGTCCGAGGATTTTTCATGAGAGGTATCCGGCGGTTTTTTTCGCGCCTGCGAAACACGTTTGCGGAGCCGCGGAAGGAAGAGCGGATGCGCGAGGAAATGGAGGAGCATCTCGCGCTGGAGACTGCGGAGCTGGTGCGCAGTGGCTTGCCCGAGGCAGAGGCGCGCCGGCAAGCAAGGCTGAAATTTGGCGGCATGGAAACAATCGAAGAGGACTACCGTGCCGAGCGGCGCATCCTCTTTCTCGAGACGTTGTGGCAGGACCTGCGGTATGGGTTCCGCATGCTGCGGAAATCTCCGGGGTTCACGGCGGTCGCTGTTTTCACGCTCGCGCTGGGCGTCGGCGCCAACACCGCCATCTTCAGCGTCGTCTACGCGGAACTGTTGAAGCCCCTGCCGTTCGTAAGCCCCGAGCGGCTGTACACCGTGTTCCAGCAGGAAGAGAAAGACGCGACACAACAAACCGGAATTTCGTTTCCGAATCTCGAAGATCTGAACGCGCAATCCCGCCTGTTCGAGGGAATGACCGGAACGACGCATCACCAGCTCACACTGACCGGCCGCGGCCAGCCGCAGGTGATCGAAACCTCGATCGTCACTTCTGAGTTCTTCACTGTGTTCAAGGAAAAGCCGCTCGCGGGACGCGAATTTTTGCCCGAGGATTTCAAACCGGGCGGTGCCGCAACCGTGTTACTGAGCGAAAATCTGTGGCGGGGGAAATTCGGCGGCGATCCGGGAATCATTGGAAGCTCGATAACCCTGGACAAGACTCCTTACACGGTCATTGGCGTCCTGCCCGCGTCGTTTCGCTTTCCCGCGTTCGACGAAAGTGAGCAGGTATGGATTCCTCTGGTCCACGATCCGTTCTTCGGTCCGTGGATCGGGCGGCGGGTGGGCCACTGGCTGCAAATCACGGGGCGGCTGAAACCGGGGGTCACTCCGGCGCAAGCCAGCGCGGAGTTGGACGGGATAGGGCAGCGGCTGGTGCGGGAATATCCCGCCGAAAACAGCGGCTGGCTGGTGCGAATGATGCCGCTGCGCCAGCTCTATGTGGCCGATGTCAAGCCGGCACTGCTGGTGCTGATGGGCGCCGTGTGTGTCGTTCTCCTGATCGCATGCGCCAACCTTGCCAATCTGCTTCTTGCACGAGGCACCACTCGTGCACGCGAATTCGCCGTTCGTTCCACTCTTGGCGCAGGCCGAGGGCGTCTCATCCGTCAACTGATGGCAGAGGCCGCTGTGCTTGGTTTGCTTGGAGGCACCGCGGGCGTCCTGTTGGCGATTAGAGGCGTTCGCGTACTGAGCCCCCTTGTCTCGACGGATTTGCCCGCTTTTAGCGCGATCCGGATCGATTACTTCGTTCTGTGTTTCGCGCTGGTGGTTTCGGCGATCGCCGTCTGCGGTTTTGCCCTTGCTCCCGCATTCCTTGTTGCAAAAGTTGACCTGCAAAAATCTCTTCGCGAAGGAGACGCCCGCGGGGGTGAGACGGCCGGCGGTCGCCGAATACGCAGTGTATTGGCAGCGGCGGAACTTGCGCTCGCCATTGTATTGCTTGTCACCGCAGGACTCATGCTCCGTAGCTTTGCCAATCTCACCTCCGTGAGCCCCGGCTTCGACGTGCAGCACGTCTTGAAGGCTAATATCGCGCTGCCGCGAGCCGAATACTCGACTCCCCAGCAATGGCTTGGTTTCGCGAACGAGCTTTTGTCGCGTGTTCAGGCCGAGCCGGGACTTCGGGAAGCGGCCCTCGCCGTTCCAACGCCGCTGGCCGACGGCTGCGTCAACCTCGGCTTTGACATCGTCGACAGACCTCCGCTTTCGGCGGCAGAATCCCGCACGGCCGATTACGTCTCCGTGAGTCAGAATTATTTCCACATCCTGAATATTCCCCTGCTCGCTGGGCGCACGTTTGATGAGCGCGATGGAATGTCCTCGCCACGAGTTGCCGTGATCAGCCTTGCGCTGGCCCGCAAGTATTTTCCGAACGAAGATCCCATCGGCAAGCAGATGGTGTTCGGATTTCCTCCTGATGGCGAGGCGGCGCGCGAAATCGTCGGCATCGTCGGCGATGTTCGCGATGTAGATCTGGGCACGGATCCGGGCCCCATGATGTATGTGCCCTATTCGCAGGCGCCGTTTGCGGGATCCGACATCATCGTCAAGAGCCCGCTCGATGCCGGAACCGTAGCCGCCTCCGTTCGCCGCGTGACAGCCTCGATCGATAAAGACCTGCCGGTGGGCGACATCTCGACGCTGACGGACGCCGTGAATGCGTCTGTGGCAGAGCCGAAATTCCGGACGTCCCTCCTCGTACTTTTTGCCGCCATGGCCGTGGTGCTGGCGGCGACAGGCATTTTCGGAGTGATCTCGTACTCGGTCTCCTGCCGCACGAAGGAAATCGGCATCCGTGTAGCGTTGGGCGCCTCGCGTGGCAGCATCGTGCAGATGGTTTCTCGGGAAGTCCTGCTCCTCACGCTCGGCGGGATTGCAGCCGGCGTGCCTTGCGCTCTGGCCGCTTCGCGGCTGTTGGGGCATATGCTGTTTGGCGTTTCGGCGGCCGACCCCCTGACTCTTGCGGGCGTTGCGCTCGCGCTGGTAGCCGTCGCAGTCGTGGCCGGATGTGTGCCCGCACGCCGCGCGATGAGCGTCGACCCTATGGTGGCTCTCCGCCACGAATAAACTTCCCGCCTCGATTCCACCATCAAAACCGCTCGCCTTGCCTCCATGTATTTGGTGTACTAGTATTCCGAGCGGCATTTTTCCGAGCGATTCTCTGTGAAAGCCAGCGAGCTGTTGAAGCCTGCCAACCGCGAGGAAGCGGAGCTTCTAGAAAAACTCGATTTGAACCGGCTGCCGCAGCATATTGCCGTGATCATGGACGGCAATGGACGGTGGGCAGAGCGGCGGCGATTGCCGCGCATCGCCGGGCACCGTGCGGGTGTGAAGCGGGCACGCGAGGTGATCGAGGCTTGCGTGAAACTGAAGGTGCCATGCCTCACGCTGTATGCATTTTCCCTTGAAAATTGGCGGCGTCCGCAGGCGGAAGTGACATTTCTGATGCGCCTGCTGCGCGAATACCTGAAGCGGGAAATGCCGAGCATCCACAGAAACAATATCCGCTTCCTGGCGATCGGGCGCTCGTCCGAATTGCCCGAAGCAGTGCAGGAAGACATCCGCGAAGCGATGGCATTGACGGCGCGAAACACGGGAATGCGGCTGGCAGTGGCTCTCAACTACGGCGGGCGCGCGGAGCTGGTGGACGCGTTCAACGCGCTGCTCGATCAAGTGCGGGCGAACGGGCTCGCGGCGTTTCGCGCAGACGAGCACAGTATCTCGGAAAGACTTTATACGGCGGGCCTGCCCGATCCCGATCTGCTGATCCGCACGAGTGGAGAGATGCGCGTGAGTAATTTTCTGCTGTGGCAGATCGCATACGCGGAGATTTATGTGACGGAAACGCTGTGGCCGGATTTTTCACGACAGAAGCTGCTCGAGGCGCTGGTGGATTTTGAGAAGCGGGAGCGGCGGTACGGCGGCCTGGGCTCTTCGGCGAAGGATGCGCGGGGTGAGCGGTCGAGCGCGGCCAAAGCAGGCGCATCGAAAAGCGACGATTCGCCGAGGCGAGGCTGAGGCGGAATGCTCCTGCGCATCGTGACGGCCGTCATTTTGATTCCGCTGGTGGTGGCTCTGGTTTGGTTTGCGCCGCCGATGGCGCTGGCGGGAGCGGCGGCGCTGGTCGCGTGCCTCGCGCTGGTGGAATTCCTTCATTTGGGCGAGCGGATGGGGCTGCGCGGATTCAAGAAGTGGACGGTCGCCTGTTCCGTGCTGCTTGTGTACGCGCAATATTCGCTGGGACTGGACGTAACTCGAACGTTCGGAACGGATCTCGTCTTCATCCGGCGCGTGGAGGGGCCGTACATTTCGCTGGAGGCCGTACTGCTGATTTTTGTGTTCGGCTGCGCGGCGATTGGAATGGCGACGCGGCGCCCGCTGCCGGAAGTGCTTCCCGCAATTGCGATCAGCTCCGCAGGGTTGATGTTCATTGCGTTTCCCTTCAGCTACCTCGTGAGGCTGAATGAAATCGACCGCGCGGGGCGGCAATTGGTGCTGTTCACCCTTTGCCTGATCTGGGCAGGAGACATGCTGGCGTATTTTGTGGGGCGCTTCGCGGGACGATTGCGAATGGCGCCGCTGCTGAGCCCGAAAAAAACCTGGGAGGGCGCAGCGGGAAACGTGATTGGCTCGCTGCTGGTGGCCGCGGCCTTTGCGCGCTGGATTGAAATCGATCCCGCGAAGCTGCTGATCATTGCCGGCGTCGCGAACATTGCCGGACAGGCGGGCGACCTGATCGAATCGGCGTACAAAAGAGGCGCGGTGGTGAAGGACTCGGGAACGCTCCTGCCGGGTCACGGCGGAATGCTCGACCGGATCGATTCGCTGATTTTGGCTGCGCCGGTGGTGTGGGCGCTGTACGTCTTGGCCGCGCGCGCCAGCTAGCCGCGCGGCCTCTCTCCCCGTTTTTGCGCCGTTCCAATCCGCCGACATGCCATAATTCTCGAGAGCACGACATGCGAACGATCAAGCTGACCATCGCGTACGAGGGGACGGATTTTCACGGCTGGCAATTCCAGCCGGGAGTGCCGACGGTCCAAGGCGCGATCGGCGACGCGGCGCGGAAAATCACGCAGGAGAAAATCGTCATTCACGGCGCGAGCCGTACGGATGCGGGCGTGCACGCGCTCGGTCAGGTGGCGCATTTCAAAACCGTCTCGGCGCTATCGGCTGTGGAATTTCAGAGAGCGCTGAACGCGTTGCTGCCGGCGACGATTCGCATTGTCGCGGCGGAGGAGACCGGACCGGATTTTCATTCGCGGTGGCTGTCGCAGGCGAAAACCTACCGGTACAGAATATTTCGCGGGCGCGTGCTGTCGCCATTCGAGCATGGGCGCGTGCTGCATTATTCCTGGCCTCTCGATGAAGAGGCGATGAGCCGGGCGGCGCGTCCGTTTGAGGGCGAGCACGATTTCTCGTCGTTTGCGGCGTCATCGGGGTCGGAGGAAGACGATCGCGACCGGGACGTGGTGCGCGTGATCTATTCGTCGGAGATCATGCGCGAGCCTGAAGGCGAGGAGCTTTCATACGTAGTGCGCGGGCGATCGTTTTTGCGGTACATGGTGCGGAAGATTGTGGGGACGCTGATCGAGGTGGGAAAAGGAAGGCTCGGCGCGGAGGACATTCCGGCGCTGTTTGAATTGCGCGACCGGTCGCGGTCGGGGCCGACGGTTTCTCCGGAGGGGCTGTATTTGGTATCGATCGAGTATCCGGATCCGACAAATTCGCTGGCGGGATTTGCGCGCGAGCGCAGCGCGAGAAGAAGCGGTTGATCGACTACTCCCACCCCGACGAAATCGGGTAGACTGCGAACATTATGGCTGTGAGTCCCTCCAGGCTGTCGACCGAATCTGAAAGCCAATCCGGAAAAATCGAATCGATTGACGCGGCAACGGGCGAAGTGCTGAAGCGGTTTGAAGCGGCGCGCACGGGAGAACTTCCCGCGATTTTCGAGCGGGCGCGGGCGGCGCAGGTTGCGTGGGCAGCCCTGGCCATCCTGCAACGCGCCGCATTTTTACGGCGGTTGCGCGATGTAATATACGCGCATCGCGAAGAGATTTGCGGCGTCATTTCGCGCGAGACGGGGAAGCCTTGTATCGAAGCGCTGCTGCAGGAAGCGCTGGTCGTGATCGACACGGCGGATTTTCTGGCGCGGCAAGGGCCGAGGTGGCTCGCACGCGAACGCGTGCCGCACCACAACCTGGCGCTGAAGGCGAAATCGGCCTGGGTCGAGTATGCCCCACGTGGCGTCATCGCGATTATCTCGCCGTGGAATTTTCCGTTTGCGATTCCGATGACGGAAACGATTGCCGCGCTGGTTGCGGGAAATGCCGTGGCGCTGAAGCCTTCGGAGCTGACGCCGTGGACGGGCGAGCTGGTGGGACGGATGGTGCGCGAGGCGGGTTTTCCCGATGGATTGCTTCAGATATTGCAGGGCGGAGGAGAGATTGGCGCGGCGATGATCGAAGCGGGTCCGGCGAAGGTGTTCTTTACGGGCAGCGTCGCGACGGGCAGGCGGATTGCGGAGGCGTGCGCGAGAAAACTGATCCCCTCCGTGCTGGAATTGGGCGGGAAGGACGCGATGATCGTGCTGGACGATGCGGATTTGCAGACGGCATCGAGCGCAGCGGTGTGGGGAGCGTTCAATAATTGCGGGCAGGCGTGCATCGGAGTGAAGAGGATTTACGTCGAGAGGGGAGCGGCGGAAAAATTTACCGGGATGTGCGTGGAGAAGACGAAGAGATTGCGCCTCGGGCCGCCGGGCGATCCTGACGCGGAAGTGGGGCCGCTGATCCGGGAAAGACAATTGGAAACGATCGAAGCGCAGTTGAAGCAGGCCGTCGCCGAGGGAGCGGAGATCGCGACGGGAGGGAGGAGAAAGCCGGAGCTGGGCTTGAGTTTCTTTGAACCTACGATCGTTACGCGCGTGAATCATTCGATGGCAATCATGCGCGAAGAGTCGTTCGGTCCGCTGCTGGCGATTCAGGCGGTTGAGTCGGCCGAAGAAGCCGTGGCGCTGGCGAATGATTCGGCGTTTGGGCTGGCGGCAAGCGTGTGGACGGGCGATGGCGGGCGGGGAGCGTTGATTGCGTCGAAGGTGCGCGCGGGGTCTGTGATGGTGAATGACCTGGTGAGCTATTACGGGATTTGCGAGGCACCACATGGCGGGTCGCGAGAGAGCGGATGGGGACGGACGCATTCGCGGCTTGGCCTGCTGGAAATGGCAGACGTAAAATACGTGGACGTGGACCGGCTGCCGCGTGTGGCGAAGTCATGGTGGTTCGGGTATTCGGCGAGATTGCTGGACGCGGCGCGGGGATTTGTGGATGCGACGTTTGCGCCGAAGGGATTGCGGCGATTGAGGGCGATGGCGGGAAGGCGCGGAGCGGCTGGGATGGTGTTTCGCGGCGGGAAGATTTAGAGGGCTGTGGCGCGGCGAGGGATTGTCACGGCGAGAGTGGAAAGCGTTCGGGTTTGAGGCATGGACGAGAAACTGATACACGACTGGAATACGTACGCCGGGGCGGAGATTCCGAGCGGGCGGCGCGTGATGCTCAACGACGAAACGCTGCGGGACGGATTGCAGAGTCCCTCGGTGCACGACCCCTCGATAGGCGAAAAAATTGAAATCCTGCATTTGATGGAATCGCTCGGCATCGACGCGGTGAACATCGGGCTGCCGGGAGCGGGGCCGCGGGCGTATGCCGATACGGAGGCGCTGGCGAGAGAGATTGCGAGCGGGCGGATGCGAATCCGGCCAAATTGCGCGGCGCGAACCGTGAAGAAAGACATCCAGCCGATCATCGAAATCTCCGAAAAAATAGGAATGCCGATCGAAGCGGCGACTTTCTTGGGTTCGAGCCCGCTGCGAAGGCTGGTGGAGGATTGGACGGTCGAGCACCTGCAGAAGACGACGGAAGAGGCGGTGACGTTTGCTGTGGATGCCGGCCTGCCGGTGATGTATGTGACCGAAGACACGATCCGGACGGACCCGGCGACGGTGATCACACTGTATTCGACGGCAATCCGCGCCGGAGCGCGGGCCGCCGTGCTGTGCGACACGGTGGGACATGCGACGCCGCGAGGCGCATTCAATCTGGTGAAATTCGTCGCGGACGAAGTGGTGAAGCCGTCGGGCGAAGAAATTCGCGTAGACTGGCACGGGCACAACGACCGGGGGCTGGCGGTGGCGAATTCGATTGGCGCGATTATGGGAGGAGCGGATCAGGTGCATGCGGCGGCGCTTTCACTGGGAGAGCGCGTGGGAAACACGCCGATGGAGCTGATGCTGGTGAACCTGAAGCTCTATGGGCTGATCGAACAGGACCTGTCGAATCTGAAGAAATATTCGGATACTGTGGCGCGGGCGACGCACACGAAGATACCACCGAATTATCCGGTGGTGGGCCGAGACGCGTTTCGGACGGCGACGGGAGTTCACGCCGCAGCGATCGCTAAGGCCTACAAGAAGAACGACCCGACACTCGCAAACGCGATCTATAGCGGCGTGCCGTCACACCTGTTTGGGCTCGAACAGGTGATTGAGGTGGGGCCGCTAAGCGGGAAATCGAACGTGATCTTCTGGCTGGAGAGGCACAGGATTGAACCGGCGGAGGAGATTGTGGAGCGGATTTTTGCCGCCGCGAAGAAATCCGAGCGGGTGATGACGGATGAAGAGATTCAAGCGCTGGCGGACGCGGCGCGCGCAGGAAGGCGGGGAAACGGCTGATGCGCGAACCGACGCGCAACTTGCTCCTCACTGACTCCGCAAACGGCTTTGCGCAAAGGCCGTGAAACTCGCCTCCATTTCCTGTATTTTTCTTCTCATGGCTACTTTCTCCGCGCGTGCGACGGGCGACAGGATCGATCAAATCGCTGCCGACGCGCGCGTGACAAAAGGACTCGACTGGCTGCAGAAGAACGCCGAATGGGTGACGTCCGAGCAGATCCGGTTGACGGAAATTCCTGCGCCGGAGTTTTCGGAGGGAGAGCGCGGGGAGTATCTGAAAAAGATTTTCGAGTTGAGCGAGTTGCGCGTGCATACGGACAAGGCCGGCAACGTGATTGCGGAACGGCCGGGCACGGAATCGGACCAAGTGGTGCTGTTTGCGGCGCATCTGGACACGGTGTTTCCGGCAGGAACGGACGTGAAAGTTCGCCGCGAGGGCGACCGGCTGATGGCTCCGGGAATTTCAGACAATGGGGCAGGGCTGGCGGCGCTGGCAGGGCTGGGACGGGCGCTGGCAGAATCACGAGTGCGGACCAAGAGGACGATTGTGCTGGCAGGCGATGTGGGCGAAGAGGGAGAGGGAAATTTGCGGGGGATCCGCGCGCTGATGGAGACGTATAAGGGACGGATTGCGGATGTGATTGCGATTGATGGTGCATCGACAGAGCACATCACGACGCAGGGAATCGCATCGCGAAGATTTGAAATTACAGTGACGGGGCCTGGCGGGCACAGCTGGTCGGATTTCGGAGAGCCGAATCCGATATCGGCATTGGCGCGCGGCATTGTGAAATTTTCGGCAGTAAAAATACCGGAGTCGCCAAGGACGTCTTTCAATTTCGGAATTGTGGAGGGTGGAACGTCGGTGAATTCGATTCCGACCAGCGCGGTGGTGAAAGTGGATCTGCGCTCGGAAGACGAATCGCAGCTGAGCCGGCTGGAAGTGGCGCTGCGTGAAGCGTTTCAGGCAGGGGTGAGAGACGAAATGGCCGCGGCGCGGACGGACGATGCTCTGGGAATTACGTTCCGCTCGCTCGGAGCGCGCCCTGCGGGGAAATTGCCGGACGATTCGCCGCTGCTTCAGACGATTTACGCGGTCGACGCGTATCTGGGGAACCGATCGCGGATCGAACGGTCTTCGACGGACGCGAATATTCCGCTAGCGTCGGGAATTCCCGCCGTGTCGCTGGGCGGAGGAGGAACGGGTGGAGGTTCGCATTCGCCGGAGGAGTGGTATAGCCCGCAGGGACGCACGCTCGGTTTGAAGAGGTTGTATCTGACAGCGGTGGCTCTGGCGGGATTGAGCGACTGAATGAATTTTCGCCGATTGGGCTATCTGGGAGCTTTCCTCGCATTGACCGGCCTTTCTGTAGCGCACGGGAGTGTTTCCACTTCGAAAGATTCAAAATTGCCTGCCGATCTGGTGCTGACTCACGGAAATATTTTTACGGGAGTGAAAGGAGCGCCGCGGGCGACGGGTGTCGCGGTGAGTGATGGCGTGATTGTCGCAGTGATTTCTTCAGATGATGCGCTAAAGGCGCTGATTGGGCCGAAAACGCGAGTGATCGATCTGCAGGGGCAATTCGTGATGCCGGGCTGGAACGACGCGCATGTGCATCTGGCCTCCGCGGGATTCGCGAAGATGGAAGTGGACCTGACCGGGACGCGGTCGATTGCGGAACTGCAACAGCGAGTGCGCGAACGGCTGGGGCAGTACAAGCAGGGGCAATGGGTTTTGGGGGAGGGATGGGACCACACGCTGTGGCCAGAAAAGCAATTTCCGACTCGGCAGGACTTGGACGCGATTTCCACGGAGCATCCGATCTATCTTGAGCGCGTGGATGGGCACGTGGCGGTGGTGAACTCGCTGGCGCTGAAGATCGCGGGCATCACGGCGGCGACGCCCGATCCACCGGGCGGGCGCATCATGCGCGACCCAAAGACGGGTGAGCCGACGGGAATGCTCGAAGAGGACGCGGGATTGAATTTGGTGTATGAACATGTGCCGCCCTATTCGGACGAGCAACGGCGGCGCGCGTTCGAGCTGGCATTGGATGAAGCGGCGAGCTACGGTGTGACGTCCGTGCAGGATAATTCCGTGCAGACGACGAAGCTGGGAGACAACTACGGCTGGGAGAATTTTCTGGCGCTGGAGGCGATGAAGCGGGAAGGCAAGTTGAAGGTTCGTGTGACGGAATGGCTGCCCTTTACGGCGTCGCTTGGCGAGCTGGAGAAGATGAGAAAGGAAAGCGGCGGAGGAGCGAGTGCTGGCAATCCGGGCGATCCATTACTCAAGACAGGAAACTTGAAAGGATTTCTCGACGGTTCGCTGGGCTCGCGGACGGCTGCAATGCTCGCGCCCTACAGCGACGCGCCGGACACCTCGGGGATTTTGTTGCTGGACCCGGAGAAGGTGAAACAGATGGCGATCGAGCGGGACCGGGCGGGATTTCAGATTGCGTTCCACGCGATCGGGGACCGGGCGAACCGCGTGGGGCTGGATGCGTTTGCGGCGGTGAAAGCGGCGAATCCGCCGCGAGACCGCCGGGACCGGATCGAACATGCGCAGGTGGTGGCACCGGGCGATTTTGCGAGATTCGCTTCGCTTGATCTGATTGCATCAATGCAGCCGTCACACCTGCTGGATGACGAGAGGTGGGCGGAAGACCGGTTGGGACCGGAGCGAGTGAAGGGCGCATACGCGTGGCACACGATGCTCGCGGAAGGCGTGCATCTGGCATTTGGGACAGATTTTCCGGTGGAGTCGATCAATCCGCTGCGAGGACTCTACGCGTGTGTGACGCGGAAGCTGCCCGATGGAGGAGGTCCTGCAGACGGGTGGCAGCCGCAGGAGAAATTGACAGCGTTCGATTGCATTCATGAGTACACGGTGGGATCGGCCTACGCGCAATTTGAAGAGAAGCGGAAGGGATTGCTCAAGGCCGGGATGCTGGCGGATATGGTGGTGTATCCCGACGATGTGACGAAGCTGGCGCCGATGTCGCTGCTGACAGAAGAGGTCTCACTCACTATTACCGGCGGGCGCGTAGTCTACGAGAAAAAATAGACTCGCACACGGCAAATCTACTTTTCGACCAATATGGTTTGAATTTGTCCGGCATAATCCTTGTGCTGATCCGGCACGAAACCAACCATAAGCGTGCGGCCACTTAGCTGAGAGCAGGGATCGCCATCAGTTGTAACGCTCGTTGTGTTCGAGCGAAATTCGATCTGCTTCGCATCCTTCGCGTGCAGTGTGATGGAAGTTTCTTCTACGGCCAGAGTGAGAAACAGTTCCGGGCCACGACAATTAATCCTTGCGGCTGTTCCCTCCACTGTGACGATTGTCGCGCCGGGCGGCGCGTGCCCACGCATTTCGTCGGACGACGGCACCGCTGTAGGCAAAACCTGCAGGGAGATCAACCCGCCACTGTTCTCAGCGTCCTGATCGGAAATGTACCGGGCTTCGACGTTCTTGCCCTCCAGGGACGCGCAGGGGCTGGAACCGTTGGTCGATGAATCGGCAGGAACAAGTATCGAGATATTCGCTCCAGGCATGAGCCGCAGATGCACCACTCCTGTATTGCTTCGGACATCCAATTTCAGTCCACTGTCGCATGTCACCCGGGAAGCTACGCCCGATACGGTCATCGTTTTGCTTGTGGGAACGGCCTCCGTGGGCCCTGCTGTCTGTTTCAGCGGCGAAGGCGTAACGGACTCCGAAGTATATTGCCGCATCGCTTGGAGGTAGCGAAGGAACGAATTTGCTTCGGCCTTCACCTGCGGGTCTTTTGTCCAGCTCAAAGCGCGCAAACCGGCCAACTGAGCGTCATCGAATTTCTGCATTCTGGCGTAGACCTGTGCAAGCGTGAGTTGAAATCGCGGATTTGCGGGCTCAAAATCAACGGCTTTCTGGGCCATGGCCAGAGCCTCATTGAGCTCCTGGCCGTTGACCGCCAGCGTCAGTCCCAGCAGGCTGTAAGAGCCGGCGAAGTTGGGATTTGCAGCGATTCCGGCACGCAGATCGTCCTCGATATCCGCCGCGTTCGACTTCGAGCCGCCAGCGCGATAGGTCAAGACCGCATGTAAATAGCGAGTGGTGGCGTTTTTTGGATCAAGTTGAATCGCGCGGCCAAGCTCAGCCCGCGCGGCTTCGGTTTGTCCCTGGTAGTACATAGCGAGGCCCAAGTATTCGTGAGCCAGCGCCAGATGGGGGTCCAGTTTCAAAGCGTCTTCCAACAACGGCCGAGCGTCCGCAGGCCTGCCGTCGGCGGCGGCGAAGCCCGCACGATAGGCTTCCGCTTCCGCATCGCTCAATTGCCTGGAAGAGATTTGAGAGTCCGCGAGCTTCGGCGGCGACTGCATTTCGAGAGCTGAAAAGGAGAAGCTCGAGACGTAGCGCTCGAGCGTTTCCTGCAGCTTTTTTAAATTGCCAAATGCCTTTGTGGCTGCTTCCTCTTCGGTGGCGCCGGTCTGCAGGGCGGCCAAATAGGCCTTCAGCATCGGCTGATGAGCTTCCCGGTCGCCGACCCAGAGATAGTGGGTAAGGGCCCACGACTCGGCGTAAAAAATGTTCACCTTTTCATCCTGCGAGTAGTAGGGTGAGTTCTGGTCAACCTTAAAGAGGACATCGAGCGGAATCATTTTGGTCTGCTTGAGAATGTAAATGGACTCATCGTTCGGGCGCCCAAGAATGGTGCGATCACCCTCAATCGTGGTATTGCCGAAGAATTCTGCGAGCCCCTCACTTAGCCACAGGGGCAGGCCAGGGTAGTAGGGAGTCGTAAGCGAGTGGTAGTACTCGTGATACGTCGTTTGATAGGGATTTTCCCCCGGAGCATCCATCTGCACGGCAATGAAAAACAGGTTCAAGCTCGGATTGGGGATAAAGATTCCGGCAGGATGCGCCCGTCCCTTCTGCCAGTATTGCGGCAGAAGTTGCTTCATCGAGGCCTCATTTTTTACCGCCAGGACGGTGATGAGCGGCGTCGGGTGCGCCGCTCCGACGTAAAGCGATTTCCGAAAGACCTCGCGAATTTGCTCGAATTGAACGTCGAACTTCCGGGCGTCTTTGTCGCTCGCGTTGCTCACCACCACGAAATTAGGACTTCGCACTTCGATCCAGTTTTCATGATGAGCCGCCGAGAGGGACGTTCCGAACAACAGAACACACAGTATCGATAGGATAAGTATCGCACGAGTCATGGGGAGCGTTTACACCATCGGAGCTCTTGCGTCAACCCGATTCGCTTCCGGCCCCTGATCCGATTTTGAGTCGCCGAGCCTGCCGTTGAATCACAATCGTCAGTCCAAATGATTTCGCTTTCTATTCTGGTAAACCCAAAGGCAAATTCGCGTTGGCCATCGATTGTGCCTGCAGACCGTGGCCGGTACACTGGGGCGTCCCCATGCCAAGGAATTCCCTGAACAAGAGAATGCTCGCCGATCTCGCGCTGCTGTTTTGCGCGCTGATTTGGGGGGCCACGTTCGTGGCGGTGAAAGACGCGCTGGCGGATGTGTCGGTGTTCGTGTACCTGGCGGTGCGGTTTGCCATCGCAGCGGCGGCGGTGGGGCTGATTTTTTGGCGAACGGTGCGAGAGATACGCCTGCCGACGATGTGGGCGGGAATCCAGATCGGATTTTTTATGCTGGGAGGATATGCGTTTCAGACGACAGGTCTCGAGTTCACGACGCCTTCGAAGGCTGCGTTTATCACCGGATCGAGCGTGGTGATCGTGCCGCTGCTGCTGGCGGCGTTTGGCAGAGGGCGCGTGAACGCCTGGATTTGGACGGGAGCCGTGCTGGCGCTGGCAGGTCTTTACTTTCTGACGATTCCCAAAGGAGAGGGGTTGGGAGGGCTGAACCGGGGCGATCCGATTGTTTTCGGCGGTGCGGTGATGTTTGCGCTGCACATTATTTTCATCAGCCGATACGTGGGAAAGCATTCGGCGGTGGCGCTGAGCTTCGTGCAGATTTCGACGACGGCGGTGGTGGCAGCGCTGGCGCTGCCGTTCTTATCGGAGATGGGATATGAGGTGCCGCAATTGCGGCTGACAGGCACGGTGATCTTCGCGACGCTCGTGACGGCGCTGGGTTCAACCGCGATCGGATTTACGTTTCAGAACTGGGCGCAGCAATATACTTCGCCGTCGCACACGGCGATTTTCATCAGTCTGGAACCCGTGTTCGCGATTCTAACTTCATGGGTGATGGCCAGCGAGCGGTTGACCGGGCGATTGCTATTTGGGGCGGGGCTGATCCTGCTGGGAATTCTCATTGCGGAGCTAAAGGGACCTGCTCCTGCGGTGCCGGAATCGCCCGAGCCGATCGCGCATTCACTCGAATGAAGTGGCGGAGCAAGAACAGGCCCTCGCAACACGCTGAGACTTACTTGCCGGTGTAGACGACACGCCAGATGGAGTTCGAGCCGTCGTCGGTGAAGAGAAGCGAACCATCTGGTGCGACCGTGATTCCCACAGGGCGTCCCCACACGTCGCCATTCGGCAGTACGAATCCGGTGACAAAGTCCTCATATTCGCCGGTGGCTTTGCCTGTCTGATGCAACGGAACGCGAATTACTTCGTAGCCCGCGCGGACGGATCGATTCCAGGAGCCGTGTTCGGAGGCGAAGATGTCGCCGCGATATTCGGCGGGGAATTGCTGCCCTTCATAGAACGTAAGCTGCAGAGATGCGTTGTGTGCCTGCAGGAGGACATCCGGAACGATGACCTTGTTTCTTAGTTCCGGATGCTTTCCGGCAAGGCGGGGATCCTGATGGCTGCCGATGTAATACCATGGCCAGCCGTAAAACCCACCGTCCTGAACATGCGTGATGTAATCGGGCACCAGATTATCGCCAAGAGCATCGCGTTCGTTGACCGAGCACCAGAGTTCGCCAGTGCCAGGTTGGATTGCCAAGCCTCCACCGGGATTGCGTATGCCCGAGGCATAGATGCGCATGCCCGTACCGCCGGGATTGAATTCCAGAATATTGGCACGGTCTTTTTCGGCCGGATGCGTATCGGGATCGTCGACATTTGAAGCGGAGCCGACAGCGACGAACATTTTCTTTCCGTCAGGTGTGAATTGGATGGACCGCGTCCAATGGCCGCCGCCCGTGGGAAGAGTGGCGAGTTGCTGCGAAGGGCCATGGGCTTCGAGGTCGCCGTTCTTATACGGGAAACGAAGGACGGCGCCCTCTTCGCCGACGTAGAGCCACTCGGGATCCGGGCCGGGAGGGTAGAAAGCAATGCCATAGGGGCGAGTGAGCCCGCTGACGAATGTGCCGGTTTTCTCCGGGCGGCCGTCGGAGGTGATGCCGCGAAAGACCTTGATGTCGCCGGGATCGCTTTCGGCGACGAAGAAGTCTCCATTGGGAGCCGTGGTGATGAGGCGAGGATTGTCGAGGCCTGCGGCGTAAAGCTGGACCGTGAAGCCGGGAAGCGTTTTTGGCCAAGCATCGGCGGGACGAGGGACGATGGTCGCACCGTTGTCCGACGATTTAGTGACGTAAGGCGCGGGGAGATCGGCCACCGTGATCTTTCTGACTTTGCCGGGGGCCTCATAGCGGAAGTCGGTGAAAGGAGGGACAGGCGGAGGCGCTTTCAACGTGTCGCTGGCGTCGTCGGCGGAGGGTTGCGCGGAGGCAGAGGCGTGGCTCGGCTGGGAGAGAGATTTTATATAGCTGACAAGCTCCCAACGCTCGCGTTCGGGCAGACTGGCCCACGACGGCATGCCGTTCTGGAGGCTGCCCTTGGTGATGAACCAGAAAACTTCACCGTCTGGAGCCTTCTGCACGGGGCCGCGCCGAAGGGCGGGAATATTGCCGATTCCCTGAGCGTTCAGGCCATGGCATTTCACGCAGTTGGCGGAATAGACCTTTGCGCCGGCTTCGCCGGCACTGGCGTCATTTGCAAGCGGATTTTTCAGGTGGGCTGCGGAAGCAGGTGCATCGTGGAAATTGGCGTCTTGCGCGAGTGCGAGGCCGGTTGCCGAGAGGGAAAGAAAGAGAAGCAGGGCGCCGGCCTGCCGAAAATTCTGGACAAGTGCTTTCACTTCCTCGTCTCCTTGAATGAATTGTCCTCAGGCCCTTTAGGTTGGACGGCCAAAATGACCAAAGTGATTCAAGAAAAAATGGTCCCAACGAGCATCGCCACCAGTCACGGATTCGCTCGGAGGCGAGAGCGGCAGCGATGGCAGAGAACCCCGCCATTTTTGGACGGCGGCAGCGGTTCTGTCCAGATGGAATTCGAAAGGTCCGAGGAATCGGAATTCGCCTGTTCAAGGCGCCGAGGGGGGAAGAGGATAGGAAATGTCAGTGATCCTGATGGTGCTTGACGTCGACAGGCACGTGCATATGCGGCGCGCGGACTTTGGATTCCTCGAACGCAGCGATCTTGTGATGATGGCGAAGAGTGAGTCCGATGTCGTCCCAGCCATTCAGAAGGCATTCGCGGCGGAATGGGTCGATATCGAAAGCATAGGTCAGGCCGGAATCGTCGGAGACGACTTGGTTTGTGAGATCGACCGTAAGGCGGTAGCCGTGCTTGGACTCGACGCGGCGAAAAAGCTCGTCCATCGGGCCGTCTTCCAGAGTGACGGGAAGGATGCCATTCTTGAAACAGTTGTTATAGAAGATGTCGGCATAGCTTGGCGCGAGGATGGCTCGGAAGCCGTAGTCGAGAATGGCCCACGGTGCGTGCTCACGGCTCGAGCCGCAGCCAAAGTTGGCGCGCGCGAGAAGGACGCTTGCGCCAGCATAGCGCGGGTGGTTCAGGACAAATTCGGGATTGGGTTTCTCGCCATCCTGGTAGCGCCAATCGTAGAAAAGAATGCGGCCGTAGCCCTTGCGTGTTTGAAGCTTCAGGAATTGCTTGGGCACCATTTGGTCGGTGTCAACATTTACGCGGTCCATCGGTGCGACAAGCCCCGTGTGTTTGATAAAGGGTTCCATGGCTTCTGCAATCTCCTCGAAACGGTTCGCGCTTACTCGACACCCTGAAGATTCAACTTGCGAACATCGACGAAATGTCCTTCGAGAGCCGCCGCCGCTGCCATGACGGGGCTCACCAGATGCGTGCGGCTGCCTTTCCCCTGACGACCTTCGAAGTTGCGATTCGAAGTGCTGGCGGAACGTTCGCCGGGAAGAAGGACGTCGTCGTTCATGCCGATGCACATGCTGCAACCAGCGTCGCGCCACTCGAATCCGGCGTCGCGGAAAAGCTTGTCGAGGCCTTCCTCTTCAGCTTCGGCCTTGACGCGACGGGAACCGGGAACGACGAGAGCCTGCTTGACGGACTTGGAGACGTGCTTCCCGGCGACAACTTTCGAGGCAGCGCGCAAATCCTCAATTCGGGAATTCGTACACGAGCCGATGAAAACGCGATCGATAGAGATGTCTTCCATCGGAGTACCGGCTTTGAGCGCCATGTATTCCAGCGCGCGCTCGGCTGCCTTGCGGTCGACCGGATTGGAAAAGGAATTGGGATCGGGGACGTTACCTGTGACCTGCGTGACCATACCGGGATTCGTTCCCCAGGTGACCATGGGAGCGAGTTCAGCGGCCTCGAGGACGATTTCGTTGTCGTACTTGGCGCCGTAATCAGTAGCAAGCGTTTTCCAATAGTCGACCGCGACTTGGAAATCCTTTCCATGCGGAACAAACGGACGGCCTTCGAGATAAGAGAAAGTCGTGTCGTCGGGAGCGACCATTCCGGCGCGCGCCCCGCCCTCGATGGACATATTGCACATCGTCATACGGCCTTCCATCGAAAGACCGCGAACGGCTTCACCGACATATTCAAAGACGTACCCGGTGCCGCCGGCAATGCCAATCTTGCCAATCACAGCGAGAATGATGTCCTTGGCCATAACGCCTGAGGGGCGCTTGCCGCGAATGTCGACCTTCATCGTTTTTGACTTGAACTGTGAAAGGCACTGCGTGGCGAGTACGTGCTCGATCTCGCTGGTTCCGATGCCGAAGGCCAAAGCTCCGAGCGCGCCGTGAGTGGAAGTGTGGCTGTCACCACAGACAATCGTTTGCCCCGGCAGAGTAATTCCGAGCTCCGGGCCGATGACGTGCACGATGCCCTGATTCTTGCTGTGCATATCGAAGAGGTGCACGCCGAACTCGGCGCAATTGCGCTCGAGAGCCTCGAATTGGCCGCGAGCGTCGTCGTCAACAACAGGAAGCAGGCGGTTCTTGGTGGACACGGAGTGGTCCATGACCGCGAAGGTCAAATCCGGACGGCGCACGGTGCGACCAGCAGATTTCAGTCCGGCAAAAGCCTGCGGAGACGTGCCTTCATGGACGAGATGGCGGTCGATATAAATGATTGACGGTTGGCCGGGTTCTTCGTGAACCAGATGGGATTCCCAAATCTTTTCATACAAGGTGCGAGGAGCCATACGCGGTCGCTTGACCTCCGGAGCGTATTGCAGGAAAGCGCAGCCGGAAATTCAACGCTTGCGCCATTTCCTATTGTAACAATTCGGGCAGCTTCCAACAATCCGGGGTCGGGAGAGGGGGGAATCCTCTTTTTCCTCAGGCCCAAAGGGCAGCGAAGGAGAGAGTGGGACAAGCGTTAGGAATGCGAAAGAAATTCAAGCAAGAGCGTTTTCGGCTTCGGCGGCGGAAGCGTACATCTCAAACAGAGGTTCGACACCGGTAATACTCAGGATGTTTAAGACGCGACGGTTCAGGCCGACCAGGGCGAGCTTTCGTCCGCTCTTCTGACAAGAGACGTAGGCGCGCACAAGGCCGCCAACGGCCATTGAGTCAATGTGAGAGACGCCGGTCATGTCGATCACTAGAGCGCGGCCGGAGCACGCGTTGACGGCTTCGTGAAGGCTTGGGGCGGAGAGCACACTGAGAGTGCCCTGCAGAGTGAGGATGTGAACGCCGTCGCGCCCGCCGGATTTTGAGAGAACCTGCAGACCCTGGCCGTTCATGGGGCGCATTCTAGCCTCATTCACAAGCAGGCTGCAACGCCTGGCGCCGCTTCTTGTCTGTTTCCACATGGAGGCGCGAAGCGCGCCCGCTCCTACGGCGTGAAGTGCTATACTCGGAGTTCGCCGACATCGCAAGTACGAGGGAGCAAGGGGATGGGCATCCAGTTTCAGGAACTGCTATCTTGGGTTCGCCGCCGTAAAATCTTTGCAACCATCCTAATTGCGATAACGCTGGGCATAGGCGTGGTGGTTGGAACGCTGCTTCCCGGGCACGCCCAAGCCATGCATCCTCAAGCGGCGAACGGTGCAGCGCTGCTTGCGATTCCGGATCCGATCACGCTCTCCAACGGGTTTTCGACGATATCGAAGAAGCTTGAACCGGCTGTGGTGAACATCTCGACGACGCAAGTGATCGAAAGGCCCAAGGGCGAGAAGAATCCGCATCGCGGCGATCCCTTTCAAGATTTCTTCAATCGGTTCTTTGATTCGCCGGACGACGCGCCGGATGCCGAGCGAAGCCTTGGCTCGGGCGTGATTGTGGACAAGAAGGGTTTCATTCTCACCAACGATCACGTGATTGACGACGCGACGAAAATTCAAGTGACGCTCGACGGCGACCCGAATCGCTATACGGCGAAAGTGATTGGAACGGACAAAGAAACCGATCTCGCGGTGATCCAGATCGAGGCGAATCATGAGTTGCCGACGGCGAAGCTCGGGAACTCCGACGGCGTGCAGGTGGGAGATTGGGTGCTGGCGTTTGGGAGCCCGTTTGGCCTGAATTCGACTGTGACGGCGGGCATCGTGAGCGCCAAGGATCGGTCGAATGTGGGGCACCAATTCCAACGGTTCATCCAGACCGACGCGGCGATCAACCCGGGAAATTCCGGCGGGCCGCTGGTGAGCATGGCGGGAGAGGTGATCGGCATCAACACGGCGATTTATACGGGGAGCCGGGGGTTTGAAGGGGTAGGATTCGCGCTGCCGTCGAACACGGCGATCTCGGTCTACAACCAGTTGGTGACGAACGGAAAGGTCACACGCGGCTCAATCGGCATTACATTCCAGGAGGACGTCAGCAACAATCCGGTGCTGATGAAGCAGCTCGGAGCCCCCTACGGAATCGTCGTGGAGGACGTATCGCCCGGAAGCCCTGCGGAGAAGGGCGGGTTGCAGGCAGGCGATGTGATTTCCTCGGTGAACGGACAGCCGGTGCGCAACGGCGCCGACCTGGTGAATCCGATTGCGCAGACGCCCATTGGTCATACGGTGCAACTGCATATCTTCCGGAACAAGACGCCTATGGACGTCACGCTAACCGTGGCCGATCGATCGAAGATATTCAAGCAGACAGCGGAAGACGATAACGATCAGCCCGATCAGAGCGAGGACGCAGGGCAGTACGGCCTGCACGCCGAAGAGTTGACTCCGGAAATTGCAAGCAAACTGGGAATGAGCAAAGTGACAGGCGTGGTCGTGACGGAAGTTGATCCGGCGACCTTCGCCGAAGACACCGGATTTGCGCGCGGCGACGTGATCACAGAAATCAATCACGTTCCCGTGACGACTATGGCGCAATACCACGCGCAAATGTCGAAGCTGCAGCCGGGGCAGGATGTGCTATTCAAGGTGGCGCGACGCGGAGGCGGGGACGGTGACCGGACGCTGACTCTGTTCCTCGCGGGCACGATTCCTCAGCAAGTTGTCCAATAGGCAGGCGATTTCGGACTTGCCCCCTCACAGGTCCGAGCTGGGCACGCAGATGAGGGCGTGTCCGTGCCATTATTCATTTGGCCCCTCAAAGTAGAAGAGCTGCTTGAGCGGCGACTCAAATCGCCGATAATAAAAGCACAGCTTTTTCCATTGGCGCATCTCAAGCACCGGAAGTCTAGGACGGAAAAATGAGAAGGCGGTCCAATCGAACACGGATGAAATCCGGTTTGTGGATTACGGTCGTCGCGGTACTCGGCTTGTACGCGATTGCTGCAGCCCCCGGGGCCACGGTACTCAGCGCACACCACAAGCGTCCGGAGTCGTCGACGCAAACGACGAAGAAAAAGTCACACCACCGTCATTACCGCCATCGTGAAGTGGGGCAGAAGGCGCCCACGCCGGACCGAGTCAAAGAGATCCAATCCGCACTGTCGCACGAAGGATTTTACCAGGGCGAGCCAAATGGAAAAATGGATGCAAATACGGTGACGGCGCTGCAAAAATTCCAATCGGCGCACGGACTGGACCCAAGTGGAAAGCTCGACGCACCGACGCTGCAAAAAATGGGTCTGGGATCGGACGTCGCAGGAGTTTCTGCGCCCAAGCCGGCGACGCCGCCGTCGTGTTGCTCGACGTCATCCTCCGGGCCATCTTCAGCGACGCTCACCGCGACGGGTCACTCCTCGTGTTGTTCAGCAGGAACCGCCACAGCGGCGCTGCCTGAGGCAGCCGCAAATGCCACAGCAACGGATCCGAAACCGCGTGTGTCGGACGCGGCGGTATCCGCCCATTCGTCGTCCACAAGCGGCAATGGTTCCAGCCAGCCTGCACCGCACTGATCGAGCAGCTTGCGGTGCGGCACCAGATTGACGCCGCGCAGTATCGCTTGCTACTCTGAAATTTCAACTCTGCCGCAGCAATCCATCGATATATAACGCGAACTAGCGGCTCGCTGGACACACTTCACGGAGGAATACGCATGGCCACGTCGCCTGCACCCAGAGTCTACAAGAATTTCATCGGCGGAGAATGGGTCGAGCCGAAGGGCGGGAAGGGAATCGAGAATCGCAACCCCGCGAACACGGCCGAATTGGTAGGAATCTTTCCCGCTTCCGACAAGCAAGATGTGGGCCGCGCAGTCGATGCGGCAAAGGAAGCATTCAAGAAATGGCGGCTGACCCCGGCGCCAAAACGCGCGGAGATTCTCTATCGCGCGGCGGAATTGCTGGTGAGGCGGAAGGAAGAATTCTCGCAAGAGATGACGCGCGAGATGGGAAAGGTGCTGGCGGAAACGCGCGGCGATACGCAGGAAGCGATCGACATGACGTATCTGATGGCAGGCGAAGGGCGCCGGCAATTCGGACAAACGACACCTTCGGAACTCCCGAACAAATTTGCGATGTCGGTGCGAACCCCCGTAGGTGTAGCGGGACTGATCACCCCTTGGAATTTCCCGATTGCGATTCCTTCATGGAAAATCATGCCGGCGCTCGTCACGGGTAATACGGTGGTGATCAAACCGGCCGAAGATACACCGCTTTCAACTTACAACCTGGCGCAGGTTCTGGAAGAGGCGGGCCTGCCTCCAGGGGTGCTCAATGTTGTGTTCGGAGATGGTCCCTCAGCAGGAGCATCGCTGCTTGCGAACGACAGCGTCGGGCTAGTGAGCTTCACGGGCTCGACGGAAGTAGGTCGGATTGTCAGCCAGGCGTGCGCCCCATCATTTAAGAAATGCCACCTTGAAATGGGCGGCAAGAACATCATCATCGTGATGGACGATGCGAATCTCGATTTGGCAGTCGATGGAGCGATTTGGGGAGGCTTCGGGACGACGGGGCAACGTTGCACGGCAGCGAGCCGGGTGGCCGTCCATAAAAAAGTCTACGGCGATTTTGTCGAAAAATTCGTGGCGCGGGCAAAATCATTGAAGGTCGGAGATGGACTGGACCCCGCAACCGAATTGGGGCCTTCAATCAACGAGCAACAATTAAACACGGTGATGAAATACGTAGCCATCGGCCGGGAAGAGGGCGCGAAGCTGGCCACAGGCGGGCGAAGACTCGATTCCGGGCCTTACGCCCGGGGCTGGTTCCACGAACCTACAGTGTTCGTGGATTGCAACTCGCAAATGCGCATCGCGCAGGAGGAAATCTTCGGGCCTGTGGTTTCGGTGATTCCGTTCGATACGTTCGAGCGTGCGCTCGAGATCGCCAACGGGGTGAAATACGGGCTATCGGCGGCCATTTACACGCGGAACGTAAATTACGCCTTCGGTGCGCAGAGAGACCTCGAGACGGGAATCGTCTACGTCAACGCGCCGACGATTGGAGCGGAAACGCATCTTCCTTTCGGCGGGATCAAAAATACGGGCAACGGACATCGCGAATCGGGCGAAGCGGCGCTTGATTTCTACACGGAGTGGAAGACGGTCTATATAGACTACTCGGACCGGCTGCAACGCGCGCAGATCGACAACGCAGAATAGCTTTTATTTAAGTTCGGGGATTCCGGTCTGGACCAGACCGGGCTAATTGCGCGAGCCTCAACCGTGTTTGAAGGCGGGAATGACCTCTCCCGGACGAAAGGGAGGCATGAGGGGAATATTCGTCTTCTGAGAGGCTTTTTGGGCGAGAGCCTCGATGTCAGATTTTGCGAAACCGACGGAGGTAAGTTCGATTGTTCCATCGGACCCGACGAAGAAGAGCGTGGGAACGTTGGTAATGGCGTAGGCATTGGAGACGGTGAAGCGAGCATCGTCGAGAAGTACAGGGAACGTGACGCCGAAGTGCTGGCAGAAGTCAATCGTATCTTCTCGGTCGTTTTGCGAAATGCCCCAGATGGAAATCGGTCCCTTCCGGTAAGATTCAAAAATTCTCTGGAGAAACGGAAGTGTGTACTGGCAGGTTGGACAGCTGATCTTGAAGAACGCAAGCAGAACAGGGCCTGAATGCAAAGCCGCGTCGAGACTCATCTTCTGACCGTCGATCGTGTTCAATGAAATTGCCGGTGCCTTCTTGCCCGGCGGAAGCGCCGCCATGCTTTTCCTCCTCTGATGAAGTAGATTCGCAAGCACTGTCATACCTGCACGAATAGCTTACACGCTCGTTTAGATGCAGTGATTTGCGTCACCGGATGCGTGACTTCGGGTCAATGCCGCGATTTGTTCAATGCTTCCTTGGCCGCGATGAGCAGCGCTTCCCAAACGCCGGCGAATGGAGGCGCGTAGGAGAGGTCGAGATTTGGCAGGTCGGCAACAAGCATGCGAGCGTGGAGGGCGACGGCAGCGGCATCAATGCGCTTGGCGGCGCCTTGCTTCGATGCGGCCTGGAAGCCGAGAAGGCGGCCGGACGAGCGGTCCCACACGAGAACGGCGAGGAGAGGATGGCCGCCCAGGTATTTCGCATGTGACCGCGTCTCGATGGCGACGGAATCGGCTTGGAAGCCTGCTGTGCGAGCTTCTTCCACGGTGAGACCGGTGCGCGCGATTTCGAGGCCGAAGATTTTCGTCACAAGAGTTCCCACGATCCCCTCGAACGTTGCGTGGCCGCCAGCTGCATTCTCACCGGCTGTGCGGCCTTGTTTATTGGCCGTCGTGCCAAGCGGAAAATACACCGGCCTGCCTGAAACGAGATTCCGCGTCTCCACACAATCGCCGGCCGCATAAATGCCGATGGCGTTGGTCTGCATGCGATTATCAACCCCAATCGCACCAGTGGAACCGAGCCGCACACCCGCTGACTCAGCGAGGGCGACCAGGGGTTTAATGCCCATTGCGAGGACGACCAGTTCAGCGGTTTCGCTCCCAGCGGAGTGGTGAACGTGCAACTCGTTCGTCACTGAAGCGGAGGAAATAGACAGGGCAGATGTTGATTTGATGGCACGGATTGAATGGGCAGCCAGAGCCTCTTCCGCACGAGTGGAGATTTCCGGTGCAAAGCCTTCGAGAAGGTGCGGCGAACGGCCGAGGAGCGAGACCTTGAGGCCGCGCTTTGCAAGAGCGTCGGCAACTTCAAGACCGATGTAGCCCGAGCCCACAACAACAGCGCGGCGAGGACCCTTCTCGTCAAGCAATCTGCGAAGTCGAACTGCGTCGGCGAGAGTGGCGCAGTTGAAGATCCCAGTCAAATCTGCGCCGGGGAGTTGCGCAGCCGGAGCGCCGCCCGTCGCGATGATGAGCTTGTCGTAGGGCAGGGCAACAGCTTGCGATTTCTCGCGCAGGGCGTGAACCAACCTGCGGCCCGGCTCGATTTCGACCGCTTCGTGATGGAGCAGGACTTGGATGCCGCGTTTTTCCTGGAAATAGGCAGCATCGTAGACAACCAGGTCGTCTGCGGCGGCAACTTCGCCGGAAATGTAGAAAGGCAGACCGCAGGCTCCATAGGAGACGTCAGCGCCTTTTCGAGAACGGTGATTTCCAGATCTGAGCGGACACGACGAGCGCGAGTCGCGGCGCTCATGCCGGCGGCAACACCGCCGATAATGAGAAGGCGTTCGGGAGGCATGGGGCGGGGGGAATTCTAGTGCGAGGAGGGGGAAGCGGAAAAGGGAAAAGGGAGATTCGACTACTCGCGGTAAACCCGCCGGGATCGGTGCGCGCCTGCGCGCGACCTTGACGCGGGCCAAAGCCCCGAGCTTTCACCGAAAGGCATCAGTGGATGTTGCGAGTCTTGCGGCCGACGTAGTCCATCAGGAGATACTGGCCAAGAGTGTAAGGAGTGGTGAAGTAGGCTTTGCCTCGGCACAGTTCCGTGACCTTCTGGACGAAGTGGACGAGGGAATAGTCGCTGGCGAGCATGAAGGTGTTGATGAGAATTCCGGCCCGCTTGCATTTGGCAACTTCTTCAAGGGTTTGCGTGACGACGAGCGGGTCAAGGCCGAACGCGTTCTTGTAAATGCGGCCGTCTTCGAGAGTCAGCGCCGAAGGTTTGCCGTCGGTGATCATGACGATCTGGCGCATGTCCTTCTTCTGGCGGGAGAGAATTCGCTGGGCCACGCGGAGGCCCTCGCGAGTGTTGGTGTAGTACGGGCCTACCTGCACGCGAGCTAGTTGCCCAAGGGGAATCTCTTCGGCGGAGTCGTGAAAGAGCACGCAGTGCAGCGAATCGCCGGGATATTGCGTGCGAATCAAATGCGATAGCGCAAGGGCGACGCGCTTCGCCGGGGTGAAACGATCTTCGCCATAGAGAATCATGCTGTGGCTGCAATCCAGCAGGAGCACGGTCGCGCAAGACGACTGGTATTCGCACTGGTGGACCATCAAGTCGGGATAATCCAGATCGATTGGGAGGCCGGAGCCGTTGCGCTGGACGGCGTTGAAGAGCGTCGAGCTGATGTCAAGGTTCAGCGTGTCGCCGAATTCGTAGGCTTTGGAAGCGCCTCCGGATTCGACGCCCGTAGCGAGGTCGCGAGTGTCATGGCGGCCGAAACTGCTCTTTCCGAGAGAAGCGAGAAGGTCTTTGAGGGTCTTGAAGCCGAGAAAGTCGAGCGCTTTGTCTGTGATTTCAAATCGCGTTTCGAGGTTCGGTTGCGCCTGGCCGACCTGGCCGCCGGGAGTCTCTGAGGGCGGCGGAGTCACCTGGGCGTTCTCCTGCTGCGTGACGTAGCCCTCTTCCTGCATGCGCTGAATGATCTGATCGATCAGGTCACGCAGTTCGCGATTTTGCGAAAGGTCGGGATTCTCCAAAAGTTTTTCCATCAATTCGGGAGGAACGAGGTCACCCTCTTCAAGGGCGCGAAGGATGGCCTCGCGAAGCTGCTCCATCATGCGCTCGCGCGAGGTCGTGAGGTCCATCTCAAAGATGCCGTATTGAGATTCAAAGCCACTCTGGAGGAAAAAGTCGGAGAGGCGGTTCATCAGCTCCTGGAGGTCAATATCCTCGGCGGCTTCGGGAGCGTAGCGGGAATAACGAACGTATTTCATGAGAGCAGCGCGGCACCATTCTTCCGGCTAAGCCAGCGAAACAGCGCAATGGAGCCTCTACAGGCGATTGTAACAGGATGCAAAAAACCGCGCTGGCAGAACTTCCAGGTTCGCAATCGCAGAAAGGCCCTGCGCCCTCGTTGCGGGAACGGCGGCGCAGGGCTTGAAGGCAACCATGAACACAGTCAAATCAAGAGCCTTCAGTTGCCATCCGATGGGCCGGTCGGGGACGCGGGAGGCGCTTGCGATGAGCCTGGACGGGGCCCTCTTGATCCCTGCCGACGCCCGCCGAACCCTCCGCCACGGAAACGGTCCCGCATTTGATCCAGTTTCTGGCGCTGTTCCGGCGTAAGAGCGCTGCGCATGGCGAGATGGAAGTCGACTGCGGATTTTTCCTGCACGAGGCGAGCAGAACTGATTTCAGTCAGCTTCTGGTCAATCGCAGAGCGGTCGGGATTGTCAGCTGCAAGGAGGTCGCGAAGCTCAAGGCGCTTCACTTCAACGTCTGCGCGACCTTGAATGGCCGACTTTTCGAAATCGGTCGTCTGCTGGCGAATCTTCCCGGCCTGGTCAGCTGTGATTCCGAGCTGTTCACGAATAGAAGGATTATCGACGAGGCGGGCCAGCATCAAGTCGCGACCAAACATGCCGTGGCCGCGCATGCCCATCTCATCCCCACCCCAGCCACCGCGATTGAACCGATAGTCACGGCCGCCGCCTGGGCCGCCCCAATTGTCACCTGGCGGCGGGCCTGCCGGGTCGGCCGGAGGCGGTACAGCTCCCGGATCGGCCGCCGGACCGTTTTGTGGCCTCGGCTTTGCATGAAGCACCGGCAAGGCTAGTGCAAAAGAAAGAAGAGCGAGTGCGATTTTGCGTTGTGTGTGCATGGCGTGTCTCTCCATAACAAGAGCTCGCACTGTGAAGTGCATTGCGAGCCAAATCGTGCCGCGGAGTGCATCCGCGCTTGTCTTGTATTCCGGATAGGCGCGGAAATAGTTCCCGCAATGGAGGGTGCCCTACAGGCATAGCTTGGGAGAGGTTCAGTTGAACTGGCGACGTGGAGGGCGGCCCTGGCCTTCGCGGGGGTCACGCGGTTCGGGCGTCTTGCGGGCTTCGGCGTAAAAGCCGCGCTCTTCGCTGCGGCTGATTCGCTTGTGCGCCCAAAGGCCTTCCAGGATAAATTCGGCGGCGCTGGCAACAATCGCTGCGTCATCTTTGGCACTGACGCCGATGCCGCCAAGGTTTTCGAAGAGCCCCTGGATCTTCTTGAGCTGCGAGACAACCTCTGCGCTGGAGGCGTTCGCCGGGAGCTTCAATTCGCCGCCCAATTCGAACCACTGGACAACCGGCTGGAAATTGACGTCGGCGAAATAGCGGGAAAACGTGCGGCCGACGGAGGCACGAATGAGTTCGCGGGCGATGTTTTCGGCGCCGCGAAGCTCGCCCTCGTATTCAAGTTCGAATTTCCCAGTCATGGCAGGAATTGCGGAATAGACGTCTGAGATGCGGGCAACGACAGCCGAGTCGCGTGTGCGGACAGCACGCTGTTCGGCGCTGCTCAGGACGTTTTCGAGCGCGCTGATGGGGAGTCGTTGGCTGACGCCCGACCGTTTGTCGATGCGCTTGTCGTCGCGTGCTTGAAAGGCGATTTCTTCAACGACTTCGTGGATGTATTGCGGCATTTCCACGCGGCGCTTGCCATCCCGGCGCATCCAGGCTTCCTGGCGGGTAATGGAGAGCCCTTCGGCTAGCGTGGCGGGATAGTGCGTGCGGATTTCCGAGCCGATGCGATCCTTGAGAGGAGTGATAATTTTTCCTCGTGCCGTGTAGTCCTCCGGATTTGCCGTAAAAACCAGCAGAACATCGAGCGCGAGACGGACCGGGTAACCTTTAATCTGAACGTCGCCCTCCTGCATGATGTTGAATAGTCCCACTTGGATCTTCCCTGCGAGGTCGGGCAACTCGTTGATTGCGAAAATGCCGCGATTGGCGCGCGGCAGCAGGCCATAGTGAATGGTCAGCTCGTCGGAAAGGTTGCGGCCGCCGCGTGCGGCTTTGATCGGGTCGACATCGCCGATCATGTCCGCGATCGTCACGTCCGGCGTGGCAAGCTTTTCGACATAGCGATGATTTCGCTTGAGCCACGCGATTGGCGTGGCATCGCCCTCGCCAGAAATGCGTTCGCGGCACGTCCGGCAAAGTGGGTGGTAAGGATCATCGTGAATCTCGCAGCCTTCGATATAAGGGACTTCGGGATCGAGAAAATTCACCAGCGAACGGATGATTCGCGACTTGGCTTGTCCACGGAGCCCAAGAAGAATGAAATGGTGGCGCGAGAGGAGCGCATTGACGATTTGCGGCACGACCGTATCGTCATAGCCGTGAACTCCGGGGAACAGGGGTTCGTCCTTCTCCATTCGCGTGAGAAGGTTTTCGCGCACCTCTTGGCGGACGCTGCGTTCGGCGACGGCGTCTTCCGACCAACGGCTTCGGCGAAGCTCGCCTAGAGTCTTCGGCAAAGAACTCATCAGGTCCCCCAGTCTCCGGGAAGCAACCTGCCGGAGCGACGCGCAGTAACGCGCGATGAGAGTTCATTATAGAAGAATGCAGAGGCGTGCGAAACAGACTCCGGAAAGCGGTTCACAGGGCTCCAGCGAAAATCCGGAATTGAGTACCATTTGTTCTCGCATCTCTCGCTTGGATGCGGTCGGAGGCATTTGCGTCTGGGTAGTTTGAAGAGGAACGGACGACACCTAATTTAGAGGGTGGCCGTTGCCGCCCGCTGCCCTGCGGACCCTGTTGCGTTCGACCAATTGAGGAGTCAGGCGTTCCATGCGAGTTTGCAGGAACTTGCGGCGGTCGTGCTCGCTGCGCGCTTCCAACAAATGCTGCTTTTCGACAAGTTCGAGCGGAAGGAGGGCCGCAAGGCGGTAGCTGAGTGGAACCGAATCGTCGGTAGCGGGAGCGGGCCAGTGCTGGCCAAAGAGCAGAATGTGGCAGTGGTTGAACTGTTCGACCACTGCGGATCGTTCGTCATGATCCTCGGTATGGAGAGAGTCTTTGGGATATTCGACTCTCGCTTCGTAGTACTGCTCGGAATCGAATAACCCCTGGACCGAAAAAACGGTGTGTCCGACGGTGAGGATGTCCATGCGGCCATCGGGATATTCCTGAATTTTCTTGGTGATTTCGGCGGTCGTGCCGACGGTGGCGATGCCTTTTTCCGTGGCGAGAATTACGCCAAATCGAAGTGCTTCCCCAAGGCAGTGGCGCACCATCCGCTTGTAACGCGGCTCAAAAATGTGGAGCGGAAGCGGCATGCCGGGGAAGAGAACCACGTTCAAGGGGAAGATGGGAATTCGAGTCGGGAGTTCCATAGGTGCGATCTTGATTGCGCCGCTTAGCGCAGAAGGGTCAGGGCCGCCTGCATTTCGTCGCGGGCATGCATGTCCCCAGCCTGTGAGGCCACGACAATGCCATCGGACAGGAGTTTCCTCGCTTCGTCCTCGCGCCCGATGCGAGCGAGGAACTGGCCGTATTGGAAATAACCGGCAACGTAGCCGGGATGAGAAACCAAGAGCTTGGTGAAATGTTCGACGGCAGAATCGTTGTCGCCAAGCTTCACACATTCAAGAGCGAGGCCGTACCGGGCAAAAGCATCGTCCGGTTTTTGGGCGACAAAGGCTTCCAGCATTTCGCGGCGGGATTTCTGAGTTTGAGGCATTGGGTCGACAGGCGATATTATATCGGGCGGCGCGAGGCCGGCCAAGAGCGAGGCGCGTGCACAGGAGAGTTTTCTCGACTATGGCAAAACATTCAACGGCTCAGACGAAAGGCAAGGCCACAAAATCGAAAGAGCCGGAACTCCATGCAGAAGGGGCCGGAGAGAAGCAAGGAAAGCCGGTAACCGCGTCGATCTCAGAGATCGTCGAAATCGTGCTGCCTAACGATGCCAACCTGCTTGGAAACATGCTGGGAGGACGCGTGATGCACTTGATCGACATTGCCGGCGCGCTGGCGGCATCGCGTCATTCGAACTGCCCTGTGGTCACCGCGTCGGTTGACTATTTGGATTTCCGGTTTCCCATACGGGTTGGCGAGTGGATTGTGCTGAAATCGAGCGTCAACCGCGTGTTTCATTCTTCGATGGAAGTAGGAGTAAAGGTGTTCGCAGAAAACACGCTGACAGGCGAGCGACGGCATACGAGCACAGCCTATGTGACCTATGTGGCTGTGGACATGAATCAAAAACCATGTTCGGTGACGCCGTTGATTGTCGAGACCGAGGAAGAGAAGCGGCGATTTCGTGAAGCGAGGGAGAGGCGGCAACACCGGCTGGAGGTCCGTTACAAAGAGACGCTCAAGGACTGAGGCTGCGCGTCACGGTCACGCACGCGTTCCTTGCGACAGGAAATCCCGCACGGCTTCTGCAGTGCGAAATCCCTGGTCAACGCATTTGCCGATCGCCGGACCCTCTAAATAGTTACCTCCAAAGAAAATTCCGGGAGTTTCACGCTCGCCGCTACGGAGTTCTTCGACAGCGTGATGGTGGCCAAGATTGTATTGGGGCAGGGCCCGGGAGTAGGTCCAAACTTCGGAGGTCAGCGGCTTCCCCTCAATTCCAAGGATTTTCGCGTTGTCCTCGCGGGCGGCGGCGGCGATATCCTCGCGGGACTTTGAAACCATCTCGAGGTCTGCGGCTCCGCCGAGAAAGGAAGTGATGACGACTTTGTCGTGCGGCGCGCGGCCCGGAAAAAGTGAAGTGTTCCAAACGGTTCCGAGAATCCGTGTCTTTTCTTTACGCGGGACAAGGAAGCCAAAGCCGTCGAGAGCGTTCCTGACTTTTGTCCGATCGTAGGCGGCGGCGACCACCGCGACGGGAGCATAGGCAATTCCGGACAGTGTCATTCCTACGCGCGAAGAAACAGACGCCAAGAGCTGAGCGGCAACGTATGCGGGTGTGCACAAGACAACAGCTGAGGCGCGCCGCACTTCTTCTTGTCCGAGTGTTTGTGCATGCACTTCATATGCGCCGCCCGGCCCGGCGGCTCGACGGACCGAGAGGACGGCGCTGCCAGTCTGCAGAGCGTCGCCGAGAGAATTGGCGATGGCGCGAGGCAGCGTCGCTACTCCGCGCCGAAAGGAGCAAAGCGGCGGAGGCCCCTTTATACCCGTCTTCTTGCCCCGAGACTTCATGGCGCCCCGCAGGACGCTCCCATACTCCCGCTCCCATTGTTCGAGCGAGGGGAAGGCCGCTTTTAGGCTGAGTGTTTCGGGGTCGCCGGCATATACGCCAGAAACGAAAGGCGAGACGAGATACTCCAGAATTTCGTGTCCAAATTTCCGGCGGACAAAGTCCGCGACGGATTCTTCGTGGCCGGGGGGGCTCGTTCTTCGAAACGGCTCGCTGGCAAGTTTCCAGCGCGAGCCGGGGCTCAGAAGAGAAGAAGTCAGAAGAGCTTGGGGAGACATGGGAATCTGCTTGAGGCGCCCCTTCTGGAGAACGTAGCGCGGAGCTTGCGGATCCGCTTTGACGAGTTCGCCGGAAATTTCTAGTTCGTTGATCAAGCCTTCAAGAGTTTCGGTTCCTTGGAAGCTCTGTGGCCCTCCCTCGAAGAGGAAGCCATCGCGCTCGACGCTGTTCAAGAGCCCGCCGGGACGGGCCGAACTTTCAAGCAGGACGACGGGAACTTTTAACTGGCGCAGATAATAGGCGCATGAAAGCCCGGAAATTCCGGCGCCAATGACGACGACTTGAGGAGCATCTGTCATCAGGGAAGAGACCTCTCCACGTCTCTGAGAAGAGTGGCGTCTGGCACGTTAGCCGTTTTCGCACGCAGGAGTCGAAGCAATGACGTTCACACGTTTGACCGGGATCGAGTTTTTCAGAAGCGCCACGCATCCCGTCTGGCAATCATTCATTTCCAACGCGCGGAGCGGATTGCTTCGTCATGGCTTGCTGGCCCGCTTCTACAAACGCGCGCGCGTTGGCGACAGGAGTTGTAGGCAAAATGCCGTGGCCGAGGTTCAGAATGTGCCCTTGCCCACCCGTCTTTTCAACTGCAGCTTGCACCGCTTGGCGAACCATGGACTCGTCCTGTAGAAGAATGGACGGGTCAACGTTCCCCTGCAAAGCTACGCGGCGGCCAATTCTCTGCCGCGCCTGCGCGAGATCGGTCATCCAATCAACGCTTAGCACTTCCGCACCAGACTCGGACATACTTTCGAGGTGAATGCTTGAGCCCTTCGCAAATAGAATTTTCGGGGCGCCCGGGCGCGAGAGAGAGTCAAAGACATGGCGTATCGAAGGAAGTTCGTATTGTCGAAATTCTTCGTGTGACAGTTCACTTGCCCATGTATCAAAGAGTTGAACCACAGATGCTCCCGCATCAACCTGGGCCCGCAGATAGGCGGCAGTCGAGCGGGCAATTTTGCCAAGCAACTCAGAAATCATTGCGGGTTCTTCGCGCAAAGCCGCTTTGGCGCGAGACACGTCGCCGCGCGTTTTTCCCTCGATCATATAGCAGGCGAGAGTCCAGGGGGCCGCAGCAAAGCCGATAACGGGCACCTCGGGGCCGACTTCCGCACAAATCGTTCGAATTGCGTCGCTGACAAAACGTGTCTCGACGTTTGGATCGAAATCTCTCAAACGAAGAACGTCTGCAAAGTTGCGGATCGGATCGGAAAGTACAGGGCCAGAATCTGGGACATCGAGCGGCATTCCCATCGCTTCAGCAACAATCAGAATGTCTGAGAAGACGATAATTGCGTCGACTCCGACTAGCCTGAAGGGCTGAATGGAAACTTCAGCAGCAAGCTCAGGTGTTTTGCAAATTTCAAGAAATGAGTGTCTTGCACGAACGGCTTGATATTCGGGGAGATAGCGTCCGGCTTGGCGCATCATCCAGACGGGCACGCGATCAACCGGCTCAAAGCGGCAGGCCCGGAGAAGTCGTTCCTTCGCGGTCGCGCAAGTAAGTTGCTTGGAGGCCATCTAGCTATACTTATCATAGCAGAGGGAAAGTGCGGAGAATCTCACGCGCTCAATCTCCGGGTGTGAGGCGCCGGTGCGTCCATAGGAAACAAGGATATAATGTGGGTTTGCCGAAGGGGTGTCGCAGCTGATGATGCTTTTCCTGTACGTGGCAGCCGTGGGGCTCTACGCTCTCAGCTTCCTATGCTACGCGCGGATTTTGTATGCGCCACAGGTGGCACTGGGAAGACTGGCGTCGGTGCTCCTATGCCTCGGGATCATCGTCCAGTATCTGGAGTTACTGGCCCGCGCGAAGGCAGCGAATTCCATACCGTACGACGACTTGTACGGCTCTATGTCATTGTTCGCTTGGCTTTTGGGGGTCACGTATCTCGGGCTTGAACTCTTTCACCGCGAGCGCTCGGTTGGCGCCTTTGTCACGCTAGGCCTTGTTGTCTGGATGGTAGTGCTGCGCTTTTTTGCCACGCCGGCCCTCCCCAATCCTGAACTTCCCCGCGGTTCGCTTTTTGCCTTTCATGTGACGCTGAACACATGGTCTTATGCGGCCTTCGCGCTATCTTTCATCTTGAGTGTGATCTATCTCATTCAAGATCGGATGCTGCGTTCGCGGCGGATGGCTACGCCTTCGTGGCGTTTCCCGGCGTTGGACGTTCTGGATCGCATGGCGCGGAGCAGTGTATATATTGGCCTGATTGCGCTGGCTCTTGGCGTGGCTATGGGACTGGACTACGCCTGGCACGAGACGGGGGCCCGGGTGCTCTACGATCCGAAGGTGGTGGTCACGGCGTTCATCCTGGTGGCCTATGTCGTCTACTTGAGGGTGTCGAGGATATCAAGCTGGAGAGGTCCGCGAGCTGCCCTTTTGTGCGCGTTCAACTTCGCTCTGGTGTTGTTTAGTTATACGTTCGTGAATCTCTATTTGACGAAATTTCATCACTTTTACTAATGGCCGCAATTACTGAAACAGACCGCCCTGGAGCTATTCGCGTCCGCATTGCGCTCATCGGGTGCAATCATGTGACGGCTCCGGTGGAACTGCGCGAGCGCATCGCCTTTACGCCAGAGCAGGCTCTTGCGGCGGCGGACGAATTGCGCCGGCAAGGAATTCTGGAGGAAGCGGTTGTGTTGTCTACCTGCAACCGGAGTGAGCTTTATGGGGTTCCCGGTGAAGCAAGCATGGCGGCCCCGGAAGCCATGCAGGATTTCTTCCTCTCCTTTCACGGACTGTCGAGCAGGGAACTTGATGGACGCTTCTACCGCTGGATGGGCACGGACGCCGTGCGACATCTGTTCCGTGTGTCGGCAGGGCTCGATTCAATGCTCCTCGGCGAAGCGGAAATTCTGGGACAGTTGAAGACCACCTACAACCAGGCGCTCGACCACGGCGCTACGGGTCCTATCCTCAACAGAATGTTTCAGGGGGCGCTTGAAGTCGGCAAGCGAGTGCGCGCGGAAACCGAAGTGGGCGCACGGCCGATGTCAGTGGCTCTCGCGGGAGTCAAATTGGCAGAGCGCGTGTTCGGCAGCTTAAAGGGACGATCGGCGCTCTGCCTAGGCGCGGGGGCAGTTTCCGATCAAGTGGTAGAACACCTGCGGAGCCGGGGTATCGGCAACTTGAAAATTGTAAACCGCACATTTGACAGGGCAGCAGAGCTTGCGGGACGAGCGGGTGGAGAGGTTGCTCCTTGGGAAGCTTTAGAATCCGTGCTGACCGCGCCTGACATTCTGGTGGCTTCGGTGAGTGCGAGAGAGCCAGTCTTGACCCGCGCTATGCTAGAGCGAGTTCTGGAAGCGAGGAATGGGAAGCCGGTGTTCGTGGTGGATTTGGGCGTTCCACGCAACGTGGCACCCGATGCCGCCGGGCTCTACAACTTGTATCTCTATAACATCGACGACCTCGGAGAGATCGTCGAGCAGAATAAGAAAGCTCGTGAAGCAGAAATACCTCGCGCCGAGAGCCTGATCGAAGAACATGTGGCGCGTTTCGAAACCTGGCGCATGGCTCTCGAAGCAAGTTCGATTGTGGATGACCTGCGGGAACGCTTTCACAGCCAGCGCGAGGCCTTGCTGGAAGAAAAGCTGAAAGACATGCCGGAAGTGTCGCCGGATGAGAGGAAGCGGATCGCGCATATCACGGAAGAGCTAATCGAACGCGTCTTGGAACAGCCGGGAGCGCGCTCGCGGCAGGGTGGCGTGATGCGCGGGCGCCTGGGCGCGCTCGAGGCGCTACGGCATCTCTTCGGGTTGGATGAGGGAAAGCATTGATGCCGCTCCGCATCGGCACGCGCGGCTCGGCCCTCGCTTTGTGGCAAGCGAATCACTTGCGTGAGAAGCTTGCGAGGCGCGCGGGGCTTGAATCTGAACTAGTGATCCTGAAGAGTGCAGGCGATCGGTTCGCGGGCGCGGGAATCGAGCAACTTGGGATCGTCGGAGTCTTCACGAAAGAACTTGAGGACGCTCTCTGCTCGGGCCAAATAGACCTTGCAATCCACAGCATGAAGGATGTTCCGACGGAGTTTTCTCCTGCTTGTGAAGTTCGTGTGGTGTTCGAGCGAGAAGATCCGCGCGACGCCTTGATCACGCGCCAGGGAGAAAAGTTGTCAGGCTTGCCTGCCGGAGCACGTATTGGAACCAGCAGCTTGCGGCGCGCTTCTCAACTACGCGCGTACCGGCCGGATTTTCAGATCGTCGAGATGCGCGGAAATGTGGACACGAGATTGAGAAAGCTTGACGCCGGAGACTGCGAGGCGCTGGTTTTAGCTGTGGCGGGGCTCACGCGGCTCGGATTTGCGGAAAGGATCGCGGAGATATTGCCGCCAGAGGTGATGCTTTCCGCCGTTAGTCAAGGCGCTCTGGGAGTCGAATTTTTGGCGACGAGAGTAGAAGAATTCAGATTTCTCGACCGGCTCACAGATCGAAAAACAACGTTGGCCGTCGCCGTAGAGCGGGCGTTTCAGCAGAGGATGCAAGGCGGCTGCCGCGTTCCGTTGGGGGCCTGGGCGAGGCTCGAAGGAGACACCTTGGTAGTTGACGCCTGCGTCCTATCGTTGGATGGCTCGCAGTCGATTCGGCGGCGGAAACGGCTTGATGGGACTCCGGAACTTGAATCTGCGAAGGAACTGGGCCGTGCCTTGGGAGACGAGATGGCAGCCGCAGGCGGGACCGAAATTTTGCGCTCCGCGAGAGATGTGGAATCTGCTCCGAACGGAATAAGCGAATACCAGGCTCTTGCCGGCAAGCGCATCTTGATCACTCGGGCGCCGGAGCATTCGGACGAGTGGACAGAAGCGCTTACGGCGGTCGGGGCAGAGATAATTTCGCTTCCCATGGTTCGATTTGTCGGCGCGAAAGATACCAAGCGCCTCGATGATGCGATTATGAACGTTCGCGGGTTCGACTGGATTTTGCTTACAAGCCGCGTGGCGGCGCAGTTTTATACCTTGCGCAGCAGAGAATTGGGTGGGAAGCCTTACCCGCAGAGAACCGAAGTGCAGCCACGAACGAAAATTGCTGTTGTGGGTCAAGGCACGGCAAAGGCGGCAGAGAGCGAAGGGTTGGCCGTGGACTATGTCGCGACGACAGAGAGAGGTGAAGGGTTAGCCCGCGAATTAGCCCCTTCAATGAGGGGGCAAAAGATCCTATTGCCTCACAGCAACTTGGGTGGGGCGTCGCTCGCAAAAACCCTTGCCGAAGCGGGCGCGAATGTCACTTCCGTCTCGGCCTATGATACTTTGCCGCCGGAAAGCGTCGATCCGGATATCTTGAAACAAATCCGCGCCGGCGCTGTGGATGTGGTGGTCTTTGCCAGCCCCTCAGCTTTCAAGAATTTCTCGGCGTATTTCGCTGTGAATGTGCTAAAGGCGTTGGCGAGCAGAACATCGTTCGCTGCAATCGGGCCCACAACAAGGCGGGCAATCGAGGGGCAGGGAATCGCGGTGTCAATCGAACCACAGGACACCTCCAAAGGCAGCCTTGTGCGGGCAATCGTTGAACATTTTCGAGCGGCCGCCGAACCCGCGAGGGTGCAATGAATTTTCCAACGCGACGTCCACGCCGGCTAAGGCGCACGGAAGCAATTCGCGGCTTCGTGCGGGAAACACGGCTTTCTACAGAAGGGTTTCTGTACCCGATGTTTGCATGTCCCGGGACCAAGATCCGGGCGGAAGTCTCGTCGATGCCGGGCATCTATCAGCAGTCTGTCGACAACATTGTCGAAGAGTGCCGTGAGGTGGAGGGCCTGGGAATTCCGGGTGTCATATTGTTCGGACTGCCGGAACACAAGGATGAGACAGGCTCGGAGGCTTCCAGCGCGCAGGGCGCTGTCCAGAGGGCCGTCGAAGCGATACGCAAGGCGAAAGTGGATCTCCTCGTCGTCACGGATGTTTGCCTATGCGAATACACGAGCCACGGGCATTGCGGCGTTTTGGAAGGGCAAGAGGTAGTGAACGATGAGACCGTGAAGCTTCTGGCCGACGCGGCGCTTTCCCACGCGCGAGCTGGCGCAGACATTGTGGCGCCATCGGACATGATGGACGGGCGTGTGGGCGCTATCCGGCGCAGGCTCGATGAAAACGGTTTCTCCGACGTAGCGATCCTTTCCTACGCTGCAAAATACTGCTCCGGCTTTTACGGACCCTTTCGCGAGGCGGCGCAGTCTGCACCACAATTCGGCGATCGGCGAAGTTATCAAATGGACCCGGCAAATGCGCGGGAAGCGTTGATGGAGGTGGCGCAGGATCTGGAGGAAGGCGCTGACATGATCATGGTCAAGCCTGCGATTCCGTATCTGGATATCGTGCAGCGAGTGCGCGAGAAGTTCGACGTGCCCGTCGCCGCTTACAACGTGAGCGGTGAATACTCGATGGTGAAGGCTGCCGCGCGAAACGGTTGGATCGACGAGCAGCGCGTCGTACTGGAGATTTTGACCAGCATTCAGAGAGCCGGCGCTTCGATCGTCCTGACATACCACGCGAAGGACGCGGCCCGCTGGTTGAAGCGGTGCTAAGTTTCAACAACTAAGATTAAAGAAGGGACAGGCTGAGATGGCGGCGAAACCCAGACCCCGTACCACGTCGGTCTTTGAACGCGGCAAGGAAGTTCTGGTGGGCGGCGTGAACAGTCCGGTTCGGGCGTTTCGCGCTGTTGGCGGGACCCCTTTGGTGATTGAAAAAGCTTTCGGATCGCGGCTCACAGATGTGGATGGCAACGAATACATCGACTATGTTTGCTCCTGGGGGGCGCAGATTCTGGGACATTCGCATCCGGATATTGTCGCGGCCGTCCAGCAGGAAGCCATAAAAGGAACCAGCTATGGGATGACGTCGCCGCTCGAGGTGGAACTGGCGTTGCAGATTCGACGCGCGGTTCCGTCGATGCAGCGCGTGCGGTTCGTGAACTCCGGCACAGAGGCGACGATGTCTGCGGTGCGGGCCGCCCGCGGGTTTACCAAGCGCGATCTGATACTGAAATTTGACGGCGCATATCATGGCCACGCGGATCAGTTCCTCGTAGACGCGGGATCGGGCCTGGCGACGCTCGGCATCCATTCGAGCCCGGGAGTCCCGGCTTCACTCGCAAAGCTGACGTTGACGGCTCCTTATAACGACCTGGATTCCGTTGCGGCTATTTTCAGGGAGCACGCCGGAAAGATAGCGGCCATCATCGTCGAGCCGATTGCCGCCAATATGGGCGTCGCTCCTCCGCTCGGGCCCTTCCTGACGGGTCTTCGCGAGATCACCGAAGCGGACAAGTCTCTTCTTATCTTCGACGAGGTGATTACAGGATTCCGCATTGATCGCGGCGGCGCTCAGGGGCTCTTTGGGATTCAGCCTGACCTGACTACTCTGGGGAAGATCATTGGAGGCGGCCTTCCGGTAGCAGCTTACGGCGGACGGTCGGACATCATGGAACTCGTCGCACCAGTGGGTCCTGTCTACCAGGCCGGGACTCTTTCGGGGAATCCGCTAGCGATGCGGGCGGGCCTTGCCATGCTTGGCAAGCTTGAGGCACCTGGCTTCTATGAGGAATTGAATTCGAAGGCCGAGAGACTGGCCGAAGGACTGCGAGCCGCGCTGAGGGATTCGATGATTCCCGGGCAAGTAAACGTCGCAGGCTCGCTGCTGACGCTTTTCTTTACCGCATCGCCTGTGCGGGATTATACAGACGCCAAGAAGTCCGACACGACTCGGTTTGCCGCCTTTTTTACGGAAATGCTCAGTCGCGGAATCCTGCTCCCCCCCTCCCAATTCGAAGCTCTGTTTGTTTCAGCCGCACATACGGACGCCGACATTGAGCAGACGCTTGAAGCCGCTCGCCAAAGTTTGCTGGCCATGCGAGGCGCGTTCGCTGCTCGAGCTGACTAGCTCCTTCCAGGTCAATAACTTGGGATCGAGCGTGGGAAAAATTTTGGCACTTATGGCTATTGCATTTCCCTTCAAATAGTACCCAACCGGCACCGACGCCTCGCAACCAACAATTAGTCCACTGATTCTGCAAGAGTTACGCCACGGCCCTCTTGGCTCACCTGTTGCAAACCACAAACCCAGCTGGAGCCCCTCTCAGGAGAGCTAGATGGTATTGGCGTGCGCTCTTTTGCTGTTCCAGGTATCTGCGATACCCCAAGTTGCAACACAGCCTCCCTCCAACCCTGAGGCAGATTCCGGGGCAGGCGTGACTGCCACAGCTACTCCCGGTAGCGAGACTCCGGCAGTCGCATCAAGTTCCGACACCAACGCCCATGCAACCACGGTGAATGCTCCCGCTCCTTCGGTTCCGAACACACGTTCCCCAGGAGGAATTCAGCCCTCATCTACAGATGGGCCGAATGTGAACGAGGCGTCGTTAGAGCCGGGGCAATTGGAGCAAAGCCTATCGACGGTCCGGGTTCCTGACCTCAACAGTGTTCGATCACACCGCATCGAAGAAGCGCGCGTACCTTCGCGGCGCTCTTGGCTTGTGCTGGCATTCGCCGAGCATTCGGCGGCGGCTTTCGATGCCTATTCGACGCGGCTGGCCGTCTCTCGCGGGGCGGTCGAGCAGGATCCTCTGATGCGTCCCTTTGCTCATTCGGACGCAATCTACGCAGCTTCGCAGGTGGGGCCGTTGCTGTTCGACTACGTCGCGCGCCGGATGCAGAGAAGCGATAATCTGACTTTGCGGCGTTTCTGGTGGCTCCCGCAGTCAGTCAGTACCGGAGTTTCCCTTTTCGCGGGAGTGCACAATATCCACGTAGCAAACTCGCTGACGAAGTAGGTTTCGGAGGCAGAAAGTCGCCTCGTAGAGGCGGGAGTTTCTCGCTACTGCGCCGTTCAATCAGGAAGACGTTCCCTCAAGGGTAGAAGCCAGTAATGCCGCCTCCGGTTCTAGGACCTCCTTCGTCCTGAGCCGATACCAGCAAAAGATCAGCCCAAAGGAAAACAGGAGGATGAGTGTAGAAATCGCATTGATTTCGGGAGTGATTCCCCGGCGCAAGCGCGACCAGATCTCCATGGGGAGCGTGTTTTCTCGCCCCATAAGAAAGAAACTGACTGCGATCTCATCGAATGACAAAGTGAAGATCAAGAGGGCAGCAGCGATGATAGACACGCGCAAATTGGGAAACGTCACGCGCCAGAATGTCTTCCAATGATTCGCTCCGAGGTCGAGAGACGCCTCTTCCTGCCTTCGGTCGAATTTCTGAAGACCGGCGAAAATCTCCGTGGTCGCTACGGAAATCAAGGCGGTTCCGTGTCCGAGTGTAACCGCCAAGAGGCTCGGATGAATTCCCACTTGCACAAAGAAAATCAAGAGGGAGAGTCCGGTGATAATGCCGGGCAGGATCAGGGGTAAGAGTACGAGCCGCCGGAAGAGCGATTTCCCCGGAAACTCAGCCCGGTCGAGCGCAAGAGCGGCGGGCAAGCCGAGCGTGAGAGAAATCGCGACGCCTGCAATTGCTACGATGAGGCTGTTCAACACCGAGTTCCAAAGTTCCTCGTCGGAGAACAATTGACCATACCAACTGAGACTCCAATGTTGAGGAGGGAATCCTCCTACGCCGCTGCCGCTGAAGGAATAGACGATCAGTGTAAGAATCGGCAGGTAAAGAAATGCGAAGACGAGGATCGTGTACGCACGAAGAAGCCTTCCGCTCTGAGGAGTGTTTTTTCTCATGAGAATGAGAGCTTTTTTTCGAGCCGTTCCGTGAGGAATAGAAGGCCAACAACAAGAAGCAACATGCACAGCGAGATGGCGGCGCCGAGCGGCCAATTGTAGGCCGCACCGAATTCGCTCGCGACGATATTCGAGATCATGATGCCGCTGGGACCGCCGACCAGGAGCGGGGCGAGAAAATCTCCGAGAGAAAGTACAAACGCGAAAGTCGCTCCCGCAACGATTCCCGGCAAGGAAAGAGGAAGGATGATGCGCCGGAACGTCTTCCAGGGCGAAGCTCCTAAATCGTGCGACGCTTCCAGCAGATTTCGGGGAATGTGTTCAAGAGAGGCATATATAGGTAGGAATGTGAAGGGAGTGTAGATATGCGTAAGCATCAACACCACGGCAAAAGGGCTGTAGAGAAGGAAGCTGAGTGGGACAAACGTAACCTGCCACGTGTGTGTCCATGCGTGCAGAGCGAGGAATGCGTTCATGTGATTCTGAAGAAGTAGAAGCGCCCCACTGATGTGCAGGAAGTTCAGCACTCCATTCAGCACTCCGTCGGTCCCGAGGATCGTCTTCCAAGCGTAGCCGCGAACCAGATAGCTGGCCCACAAGGGAATGATTACGAGCAGGTAGAGCAGGTCGCGGCGCTTGGCTGCGTGAAAGGACAGATAGTACGCAACCGGATAGCCGAGCAGGAGCGCCAGGATTGTGACCGAGCCGGCGATCCGCATGGAACGCAGTAAAGTCTCTGCATACACCGGTTGGCGAAGCAGCTCGGCGTAGTTTCCCAGACTCCAATTACGAATGATAACCTCGGAGGGACTAACTGACCAGAAGCTGTAGCAGAACAAGACTGCGTAGGGGACAAGCAGAAAGAGCACGACCCAGAAGAGCGGAGGGATCGTGACACCGGCCTTGTAGATTCGCGAGTACATCACTCTTCTCCGGCATCCCGCACAAGGACCGTATCGGCAGGGTGAAATTCGAATTCGTAGGAGCCCGAAAGAGGGCCGGGGTTCGGTAGCCGCGCGCGGAGCGCCTGTCCATTGCCACAAATGATTGTTAGTAGGTCCGTCGCACCGCCGAACGTTTGCTGTTCAACACGCGCGTGGAAGCGGGCAGCGGAAGCGTTTGCGCCGATTGCCGCCGTTGTGGAGGAAACAATACGAATATCGTCCGGTCGTAGAGAGAATAGGGCAGGCCCGGGACGAGCAGATGTCTGCCACACCAGAGCACCGCATGTGGCGGTTCCGTCGCGCACTTCAGCCCGCAGCAGATTGGTTTGGCCAATGAACCGAGCGACGTAGGAAGTCTCCGGACGCGAGTAAATCTCGCGCGGCGATGCGACTTGTTCGAGCGACCCGTCCCGAAGCAGCGCGATGCGGTCCGAAAGGGCCATCGCTTCTTCCTGGTCGTGGGTAACGAAGATGAACGTAATCCCGACCTCCCGCTGTAGGGCCTTCAATTCGACATGCATCTGCTTGCGCAGGTTCGCGTCAAGTGCTGAAAGCGGTTCATCGAGCAGCAGAAGGCGGGGGCGATTGACAAGTGCTCGTGCTAGGGCGACTCGTTGTTGTTGCCCGCCGCTGAGACGGGCGGGCGCTGATCCTGCGTACTCCATCATCCGCACCATGCCGAGCGCCTGTTGCACACGGTCAGGGATTTCCGATTTTGCGACGCCTTGCGCGCGAAGGCCGTAGGCCACGTTGTCAAAAACCGAGAGATGAGGGAAAAGCGCGTAGCTTTGGAAGACAGTGTTCACCGGGCGCAGGTAGGGAGGCAATATATCGAGCCGCTGGTCGCCCATCCAGATTTCGCCGTGATTTGGACCCTCAAATCCAGCGATCAAGCGCAGAAGAGTTGTCTTGCCTGAGCCGCTTTCACCGAGAATTGTGAGGAACTCTCCGCTCGCCACATCAAGCGACACTCCTTGGAGGACTTTTCGAGCCCCGAAATTCTTCACGACGTTTCGGATTGAAAGCAGTGTGTCGGGCAAAGAGCTATCGCCAGGAGATGTCGCACCGGCTGGGTTGGCGGTCAATTGTTTCTCGCAGGCAGGCTGAGTTGATGCGGCAGATTTGCCGCAGGTCGGGCGGGGGAGCGACCACCGGCCGTCATTGCGCCGCCTTCACTTCGTTCCAGATTTCGTTGTATTTTTCGCGGCGGGGGACTTGTTGCCAAAAATAGATGTGAGTCATGTAGGCGTCGACATCGTCGAGGTGCAGCGCCTTTTTCTGGTCTTCGGTCATGAACTGAGCGGTTAGGGGATTAGCGGGGTCGTAGCCGGTGATGTCGGCGACTGCTTTCTGCGTCTTTGGTTCAATCATGTATTCGAGAAATTCCGTCGCAAGCTCCTTCTGAGTGCTTGCTGAGGTAATCATCAGGTGATCGATCCAGCCTGTTGTGTTTTCCCTGGGAATGGTCTCGCCGATCGGAAAATGCGCCTGGCGAAGCTGGTTGGTCATCAGGGGCCAGCCCATGGCTGCGACAATTTCGTGGTTTTCAAATAGGTTAGTCAGCTCTCCGCCAGTGGTCCACATCTTTCGGATGTTCGGTTTCAATTCAATGAGCTTCTTCTTGACGTTTTCCAACTCCTCGTCCGTCAGGTTATAGATGTGGCTTGGATCGGGCTTGTCATATCCCAGGATTTGCGCGGTCATGTAAATGGTGGAAAGCTCATCCCAAACGGAAATTTTATCCCTCAATTTCGGATCCCATAAGGCGGTCCACGAGTCGGGAGCCTTCGGGAAGGCAGTTGTGTCGTACAGCAGTGGATTGGGTCCCCAGGTAAACGGCACACCATAGACTTGGCCGTTGGCGTGGACCAACGGCATGTCGCGCAGCGTTTCGGAGAGCTGAGAGTAGGAGGGAATCTTCGAGAGGTCGAGCGGCGCGGCAAGACCGGCCGTCGAAATCATGGTTGCCACGTCGCTCGATGGCGAAATGATGTCGTAATTTCCTGCGGCGCCCCCGCGCAGTTTTGCCACCAACTCGTCGCTTGATCCCATATAAGACGCTACGACGTGGCAGTGGTGCGACTGTTCAAAACCACGGACGAATGATGGATCGGCATAACCCTCCCACACGAGCAGACTGAGTGTGGGCGTCCGTTCGCCGCAACTGTTTATAGCAAAGAGAGCGCAGATCAATAGGAAGAGGGCAGACACCCGCATGGTCATCGTTGAGTTCCTCGCAGAGGCCGGCGCTTCGCGCCCCGTACGACTATGCCTCAATTCTCCGCCTTCCATCTTGGGACTGTCCAAGATCAAAACGTCGGCGGCGTATTGATCCACAAGACCTGTGTTTCCGTCTTTCCCGGATTTCGCCAGCGATGTTCCATGGTGCTCTGAAAATAATAGCTGTCTCCCTCTTCGAGCAGATGCGCCTGCCCGCCCTCCAGCGATATTTCCAGTTGTCCTTTGATGACGAACAAAAACTCCTCCCCCTCGTGCGCATAAGAAGACCCGCTGCCTGCCGAAGGAGCCAATCGGAAAAGATGCGGCTCCATTTGTGTGTTGCCCCAGGAAAGCAGCTCCATGCGTACGCCATCGCACGCTTCCAGCACTTTTCGTTCATGAGGCCGGACGACTCCCGGATTCGCTTCGGTGGGATCGAACAGCGTGAGTATGTTCACCATATAGAATCGCGCCAAACGGCGGAGTGTCGAAACCGACGCGGTCATTTGGCCTCGTTCGAGCGCGCTCAGAAATCCCACAGATACGTTGACGGCTGCTGCGACATGCGCCAACGACTCGCCGGCGCGTTGGCGAAGCTTTCGCAAGTGAGCACCAACGGAAGCCGGCTGAGTCGCTGCGGCTTTCGGAGAGAGCACGCCTTCTGCTTTCAGAAGGTGAGCAATCGCGGGTGCATTCATGCCGCGCGCGCGGCGCAGGAATTGTGCGCGCTTCAGGATGCGCACGTCATCTTGCGTGTAAACCCGGTAGCCGCTAGGCGTTCGTGATGGAAGCACAAGGCCAAGATTTTCCCAGGAGCGCAGAATCGACGGTGAAATTCCCACCAGGCGGGAGACGTCGCTGATGCGCAAGTATCTGTTGGCGCGCACGTGGACAGCAGACTTCGAACGGGTGGAGGACACCGGAGTTTCCCCTTGACATCCAAGAGGCCTTCTTCTAACGTTCGCGGATTATAGTAAGGTTTTTCGCGGGGTTGCAACCAAAAATTCCAGGGATGGCGTCAGGGGTGGCGCGAGTCTATCCAAAGGAGCGGATATGAGAGTGAGACGTTGGGGGTACGTCTGCCTGTTCGTTTTATCGCCTTTATGGGGCGCCAGCGCGGCTCTTGGACAAACGAACGGAGAAATTCGCGGCGTCGTCAACGATCCATCCGGCGCCACGATTCCCGGAGCCAGCGTCACTGCCACTCTCAACGGAACCCAAAGTTCCCGCACCGCCACCTCTGCCGCCGACGGAGCCTTTGATATCCCCGAAGTTGCTGTGGGCACTTACGACGTCACCGCCGAAGCGAAGGGGTTCAAGAAATTTGTGGCCCGTGGCGTTGTGGTTTCGATCGGCCATGTCAATTTCCTGACACTGACGCTTCAAATCGGGACAACTGAACAGACTGTAACCGTTGAAGCGAATGCTGTGCAGGTCGAAACAACCAGCACGCAGATCGGCGCGGTTATGTCGAGCCAGTCCATCCGCGAACTTCCTCTCTCCACGAGAAACGCTTATCAATTGTTGCAGCTTCAGCCCGGCGTGCAATCCCAATTGGGCTCAGATCTTTTCTTGGGCAGCAATAACCCCGGCGTCGTATCGGTGAATGGTGGTCGAGGGCGCTCCAACAATTACATGGTGAACGGAGGAGACGGCAACGATCTTTTTGTGAATGGGCCCGCCATCCAGCCATCGCCGGACGCGATTCAAGAGTTTCGCGTTATTACCAATACATTTGACGCCGAGTACGGCAGAAATTCAGGCTCCGTCGTTAACGTGGTGACGAAATCCGGAACCAATGAAGTCCACGGGGATATCTACGAGTTTTTCAGGAACGATGTTCTGAATACGCGAGGCTATTTCGACCCGACCGTGGCGGAATACCGGCAGAATCAGTTCGGAGGGACGATTGGCGGCCCCATTAAAAAAGATAAGACTTTCATTTTTGCATCCTATGAGGGGAACCGACGTATTCAAGGGACCTCTTCCGGCCTTGTTCTTCTCCCGTCATCGGATGAAGCAGGTGGAAATTTCGACCCTGCGAGCGCTTTTCAGGGCGCGGTGTTCGATCCCACATTTGCGACCCAACTGGCGAATCGAACGACAGGCAACACGGGCCGCACCTGCCAGCAAGCAGTAACCGCGGAAGGCGGAGGGCCCATTCAGCCAGGCGCAACGTACGCGAGCATATTTCCTGGAAACGTTGTGCCGACGGAATGCTTTGATGCAACAGCGCTGGCTCTCTATAAGAATTACGTGGCTCCGTACGGTGCGGGTACGGTCAGTTATGTTCCCAATGAACAAGAATACGTGAACCAGTTTACGGTGCGCTTCGATCACAAGCTGACGAACACGCAACAGCTCTCCGTTTATTACTACTTCACTAACGACAGCGACACGGTGCCCTTCTCCGATTTTCAGGCGGCCGGCGCTAATCTGCCTGGTTTCGGGGCGTTGACGAGTACCAGAGCCCAGCAGTGGAACATTTCTCATACATGGACAATTGGCAGTTCAGCGGTCAATGAATTTCGGTTCAACTACTTCAGAGAAGGGGAGGGAAATACAAATCACCCTCTCAATACCCTCGCGAGTATCCATGACGCTTGTGGGTCTGCAGTACCTGCCTCGAATTGTTTTAACGATCCTGCAAATCCCTTACTGGGCATCACGACAAATATCCCAGGGCATATGGGCGTGCCGTTCGTCAGCGTTTCGGGGGGATTCGTTATTGGGAACAACTCAGAGGGTGAGTTACCTCAAGTAGGAAACACATTCCAGTGGACGGACAACTTCACAAAGACGTTCGGGAGTCACACTGTGAAGTTCGGTGGCGACGTTCGTCGAGCGCAATTCAACCAGTTTCTTTATTACAACATAAACGGAGCCTTCGATGTCATTGGCGGTAGCGGCGGGCCGAACGACCTGGGTTATAACGACAATGGCTATGCGGATTATTTCCTGGGAGTTCCCAATGCCTATTTACAGGGTGCAGCTCAAGGAGAATACGACCGCAACACAGCGCTTTATCTTTTCGCGCAAGACAGCTGGAAGCTCAAGTCGAACCTCACTTTGAATTATGGTCTGCGATGGGAGCTCAACACTCCGTACTACGATACGGAAAACAGACTTCAAACCTTCCGTCCAGGGCAAGCTACCACGCAGTATCCTTGCTGGATCTATACGGCTGGCTCCATCAACGCAGGAATTCCTCCTGGCGACTGCAGCGAAAACGGGCCGAATAATTCCGTGTTTCCGCTTGGACTCGTCTTCCCGGGGGATAAAGGCGTTCCGCGCGGTTTGACTTCCACGTACTACAAGGCGTTTGCCCCGCGAATCGGGCTCGCCTGGAGTCCCGGCTATACGGAAGGCTTCCTCGGAAAACTATTCGGAGGGCCTGGAAAGTCTTCCATTCGCGCTGGCTTTGGCATTTTTTACAATCCCATCGAACAGTTGGTGCTGGAACAGTTCAGCGCTGAGCCACCCTTTGGCGGCAGCTCTTTCTCGAGCTATCCGAATTTCAATCTGCCGTTCCTGCCCCAATCAAGCGATCCCACTACAGGTCCGTTTACTCCGAATCCGTTCCAAGGAATCATCCAGCAGACTCCCACAACGCCATGTCCGGATTCGGCAGGCCCTGCTGGCTGCGTAGACTGGGCTTCCTTCCGCCCACTTTTGCTCTATGGTGAGTTTGCTCCTCATCTAAGGACTCAATACGAAGAGCAATACAATCTCACCATCGAGCGGCAGTTGACGCCGACAATGCTATTCCGAGTTGCTTATGTGGGGACCCAGTCGCATCATTTGCTTGCGTCGCACGATTTGGATTACGGCTACCCCGATACCTGCAACGAGATAGCCGCAATTTCTGCCGCAAATCCCGCCAATGTGCTTTCCTACGCGGGAGGGCCTCAGACTTCCTGCGGACCGTTCGGCGCCGACTCCAGTTACTACATTCTTCCTGGAACGGTAATTCCTTCTTATTCTTCGCCACAGCAGCCCTTTCCGGTTGTGACGAGCACTTGCAATGGGTTGTTACTTCCTTATGGGTCGGTTGGAGGAAGTAATTGTGTTCCATCGGGTGCCACGGTTGGTCCCAACGGCCTGACGCTTGTCGGGCTGCGGAAGTATTCATCGCCGAATTGCAGTCCGGGGACAGGAGTCGGGTGCCCGCCCGATGGTGTTCCCGTGTTCAGCAACATCTTTGCGGAAGACACGATCGCGAATTCCAATTACAACGCCTTGCAGGTTTCCGTTGAAAAGAGCTACTCACACGGGCTGATGTTTCAAGCTTCTTATACGTACAGCAAAGCGATCGACCAGGGCGCTTCGTTTGAAAACGAGCTCAATCCGATCTATTACAACGCGACTCGAGGCGATTCACTCCTTGATGCAAAGCATCGCTTCGTGATCAGTCCTGTTTGGGACCTGCCCATTCCCAAGTTCGACGGATTTAAGGGAAAGGCTCTCGATGGTTGGGGCGCATCGGCGATCATCATTTACCAAAGCGGATTCCCGATTCGCTTTCAGGATGCGAATGACCAGGAATTGGCGAGCAGTTTTTTCTTTGAAGACGCAAACACGCCTTATGCGACGGCGCCTGTTCAGTTTCAGAATCCGAAAACCAACGGCGGAATCTGGTTTAACCCAAATAATTTCTGCGATGCGACCACTGGCACGCCATGCCCGCAGGTCCTCGGCACTTACGGCAATTCCCCTCATGCACTTTGCTGCGGCCCCGCAATTAGCAACACGGATTTGGTGATCTCCAAGAAGACTTCGATCTCCGAGCGATGGAACACCGAATTTCGCGCCGAATTTTACAACGCCTGGAACCATACGCAGTTTGCGAATCCCGACGGAAACTTTAGCGATGGAGCGGCTCCCTCCGGGACATTTGGCCTCATTCAAAAAACTCGTGAGGGGCCACGCGTAATGCAGTTTGCATTGAAATTCTTCTTCTAGGCGCAAGCACCAACCTTCTGGGCGAGGAGCGTCGAGCGTGAGGCTCCTTGCCTTGTTGCGCTAGAATGAATAAGTCGATTAGGTCCTGGGGATGAGATGAAGGTCACGGTATTAGGTGCTGGGTTGATGGGGCGGGCGGTGGTGCACGATCTGGCCAGCTCACCGGAAGTGAACGCAATTCTTGTCGCCGACTTCGACCGCAAGCGCGCTGATGAGGTTGCCAAGCAGTTTGGCAAAGGCAAGGCAAAATCGGCGTTTGCTGACGTCCGTGAAACAACGCATCTTTCGAAGCTTTTGCACGGGTCACACGTCGTTCTAAATTGCACTCAGTACAATTGGAATCTTGATGTAATGAATGCTGCGCTTGCCGCCAAGATTCATTACATGGATCTTGGCGGCCTCTATCATATGACGCGCCGCCAGTTTGCCTTGGACCAGGACTTCCGGCGTATCGGCAAGCTTGCGATTCCCGGCATGGGCGGAGCGCCGGGCATTACGAACGTGATGGCTCGCGAACTCTGCGATTCGCTCGAACGTCCCGAATCGATCCGCGTTTACAATGCGGGAGCGGATTTTCAGAAATATGACAGCCCGATTACGTATTCCTTTTCCATCGCCACGATTCTCGACGAACTCACGATGCCGCCCGTTCATTTCACGGGCGGGCGCTACGTCGAAAAGCCGATGCTTTCCGAGCCCGAGCCGGGATCTTTCCCAAAACCGATCGGCAAAATCACGCTGCGGCATTCGATTCATTCCGAGCTAGGAACATTGGCGGAGAGTTTTCGAGGCCGCGGCGTTCGCGAAGTGTTCTTCAAGATCAACTATCCGCCGGAACTCGTGAACCTGGTACGCAATCTTTCCGCGACAGGATTTACGAGCCGTGAGCCGGTCCAAGTGAATGGCTACAAAGTGGCGCCGCGGGAAGTGCTTCTCGCTCTGCTGCAACAGCACGCTCCGACGAAGCCGCCGAAGGATGTGGAGGCGTTGCGTGTTGTCGTGACAGGCAGGCACAAGGGGAAGAGAACCGCGGCAGCGCTCGAAATGTGGGCGGACAACACGACCAGGCCGCTGCTTTCGGCCGTGGCGCGCGATACGGGCTTTCCTTGTTCGATTGCCGCCATCATGCACGGGCGCGGCGAAATACCCGGCACCGGCGTGATGGCTCCGGAAATTGTCGTGCCACCGCAGCCATTTTTCAACGAGCTCAAGCGGCGCGGCTTCACGTTTCGCCGCTGGAATTTCAAGCCCTGAAGGTATCTGCCTCCGATCGGGATCCTTTACTTCGCGATTTTAAGATTCACGCCAGCGCCGCAGCGCGGCCCAACGAGATTTGGGAGGATCCAATGCACGAAGCACTACGCAAGGAAATCGAGACCTACGAGAAGCGCACGCCGAAATCCCGCGCGGCTCACGAGCGGGCAAACCAGCGCCTGCCACTGGGAGTTGCAAGCAACTATCGCGCCTACGATCCCTATCCGCTTTTTGTGGACAGCGGCAAAGGCGGCCACATCCGGGATATCGACGGGAACGAATACGTCGATTTTAATTTGTGTTTCGGTGCTCTGATGGCCGGACATTGTCATCCGGCGGTCGTGAAGGCAGTGCAGGGGAAATTGGGTACGGGGACAATGTTCGGAATGCCGCATAACCTTGAATGGGAACTCGCGGAAGAAATCTGCAGCCGGTTTCCAGTTGAAATGGTCCGCTTCAGCAATAGCGGTACGGAATGCACCATGCACGCTGTCCGGCTCGCTCGTGCTGCCACAGGGCGCGACAAAATCATCAAGATGGAAGGCGCTTACCACGGTCTGCACGATTCGGCGTTGGTTTCCGTCAAGCCAAAGGCGTCGGAGGTCGGCGACGCAAAGTTTCCCAACTCGATTCCGGGAGGAGCAGGCATTCCGAGGGGAACACTCGCGAACGTCGTAATTGCTCAATTTAACGACCCCGATGCTGTTGAAGGCTTGTTCCAGAAATACCCCGGCGAGATTGCGGCCGTTATCGTCGAGCCCATCATGATGAACGTCGGCATCCTGATGCCTGATCCCGGGTATCACCAAAAGCTTCGTGAAATTACGCGCAAGCATGGTGCGCTTCTCATCTTCGACGAAGTAAAGACCGGTGCGAAGCTCGCACGTGGCGGCGCCTGCGAATATTTTGGGATCAGGCCTGACATCGTTTGCCTGGCCAAATCGATCGGCGGCGGCTTTTCACTTGCGGCATTTGCTTCAACTCGTGAGGTAATGAGCCTGATATCCGATCACAAGGTGTTCCATGGCGGCACATACAATACGAATCCCGTAGCGATGGCCGCAGGCCTTGCCACGTTTCGTGAGGTCCTTACACCCGCGGCCTACGAGCACGTGACAAAACTGAACAAGAAGCTCCTGGATGGATATCAAAAGCAGATCGAAAAGAATAGGCTTCAGACGTACGTGGTCGGCGCCGGGTCCAATGGCGCGCTGATGTTCTTTGAAAAGCCGATTCGTAATTACCGCGATTGGCTGACCGTCGATTCAGAGTTGTGGCGCCACTATTGGTTTGCCATGACAAATCGCGGAGTCATCCCACAGCCGTACTGGTGGGACGAGCAATGGACGATTTCCGTTGCGCATACGGAGACGGACATCGACCGGCATCTCGCAGCATTTGCGGAAGTCGCCCCAGAATTGGCGGAAGCCCAAAAGGTGCTGCACGCGGCTCCGGCATCCGCTCACTGAGTAAAAGGGGACTCTGCCGCTTGGCCATTACACCGGCAGATATGCGGAGAGCGATCTGACCGATCAGGCTCCATCGTCGCAGGAAGTTGCACATCTCAAACGTGCTTTGGGCCGTTGGGATCTCGTCGCTCTCTTTGTCGTTGCGGTTTTCAACCTGAACGTTTTGCCCAGCATCGCGGCGAACGGCGGCGTGACGATTTGGCTGTGGATTATTTCGCTGGTCCTGTTTTTCTGGCCGCAGGGCATTGCCGTCATCGAGCTGGCACACCGATACCCCGGAGAAGGTGGCGTCTACCTCTGGGCCAAGGAAGTCTTCGGCGATTTCCACGGCTTCCTTTCCGGCTGGTGCTATTGGACGAATAACATGATGTACGTGCCGACGGCGATGCTCTACTTTGTGGGCGTTTCCGTTTTCATATTTCCCGGGCACGAAACCCTCGCGGACAATAAGACCTTCGCCGTTCTTGCCTCCGTTTTTCTGTTGGGCCTATTGGCGGTTCTGAACATCGTGGGGCTCGGTGTAGGAAAATGGATCAACAATGTCGGAAGCATCGGCACCGGGGTTGCGGCCGCAGTGCTGATTGGTCTGGGAGGCGTGGTCTGGCTGAAGTTCGGTTCTTCGATTACGGCTGCCGACTTCCGGATTCCCGCCGATCCCCGTTTCGTCTTGAATTCTTTCGGAGTTATCTGTTTCGGTCTCGTCGGCCTCGAGCTCGCCTCGATCATGGGAGATGAAATCAAAGAGCCTGAGAAAAACCTGCCTTCGGCCGTCGCCTGGGGCGGTGTGATCTCGGGAGCGCTTTATATCGCTGCGACTCTCACGCTTCTCATTGGAATCGACCGAAAGGACATGAGCGTCACGCAAGGGATTGTGGAGGCCGTCAGCCACATGGCGTCGAGGCTTGGCGAGGCGTGGATTGTAGGACCGTTTGCGCTGCTGCTGAGCATCTCGATTGCGGGAATCGGCTCTGCGTGGCTTTCGGGCTCGGCGCGCATTCCGTTCGTCGCGGGTCTCGACTCGTATCTTCCTTCGTGGCTGGGGCGAGTTCATCCGCGCTACGGCACTCCGTATGCGGCGCTGATCGTCCACGTGGCTGTGTCGATGATACTCGTGCTGCTCAGTTTTCTAGGTTCCGGGGTGCAGGAGACGTTTCAGAGGCTGCTGTCGCTCGCCGTGGTTTTGCAACTGCTGCCGTTCCTCTACATGTTTGCGGCGCTGGTGAAAATTGCGTGGGATCCGAACGCGCCGAAGGGCCGTTATTCCCGCACGACGCTGCTGGCTGCGGGCGTGAGCGGTTTTCTTACGACCGTCCTGGGGATGGCGTTGGTGTATTTCCCGACGCAACAAATCAAATCCGTCTTGGAATACGAGGCATGGATGGTGGGAGGCACGGCAGTTTTCATCGGCCTCGCATTTTTCTTTTTTTATGTGTACGGCAGCCGCAAGGCTACGGCCGCTGGCGTCGCGCCGTCGCGCGACTTGCTTGGCTCCTAGGGAAGGGAACTGTTCATGAAGAGATACCGGAATTACATCAACGGCGAATGGATCGAGAGCGCAAGCGGCAAATGCTTCCCCGTTGTGGATCCTTCAACGGAAGAGATCATCGCCGAAGTGCCCGACTCGAACGAAGATGATATCAACCGTGCGGTGAGCGCGGCAAAGACTGCCTTTGAATCGGGCGCTTGGCCGCAAACGACGGCGCAGGAACGAGGGAGAATTTTGCTCCGGCTCGCCGAGCGAATCCGCAAGGAGTCTGCCGGACTTGCGGAACTCGAAGCGCGGAATTCGGGGAAGCCAATTGTTGAGGCCGAGTACGATATGAGTGATGTGGCAACATGCTTCGAATACTATGGCGGCCTTGCAACCAAGGTCCTCGGCCAAGTCAACCCGGTGCCGGACAATGCGCTCAGTTTCACGCTTCGCGAGCCGGTGGGCGTTGCGGCGCAGATTATTCCTTGGAATTATCCGCTGCTGATGGCGGCTTGGAAGCTCGCTCCGGCAATCGCCGCCGGTTGCACCTGTGTACTGAAGCCTGCTGAGCAGACTCCGCTCACGGCTCTCGAATTCGCTCATTATCTTGAAGAGGCGGGGCTTCCAGCTGGCGCCGTGAACATCATTACTGGTTTTGGCGAAACGGCAGGCGCGCCTTTGGTCCGCCACGCCGACGTAAATAAAGTTGCGTTTACCGGGAGCGCTGCCGTGGGGAAAATGATCGTGAAATCGGCGGCGGACACGGTGAAGCGCGTCACGCTGGAGCTCGGCGGCAAATCGCCGAATATTTTCTTCGCCGACGCCGATTTTGAAGCCTCTATCGACGGAGCGCTCTTTGGCGTCTTCATTAATCAAGGTGAGGTTTGCTCGGCGGGCAGTCGCATCCTCGTCGAAAAGGCCATTTACAAGAAGTTCGTGGATGCCATGGCGGCAAAAGCGAAGACAATTCGCCTCGGACCTCCCCTGCAGCGGGAGACGAAAATGGGGCCGCTCGTGAACAAGGAACAATACGATCGTGTCCGTTCTTATCAGGAATTGGGAAAAACGGAAGCCAAGGTAGCGGCCGGTGGGGCTCGCCCTGGTGGATTTTCCAAGGGCTACTACGTCGAGCCTACGGTCTTTTACGATGTAGACAATTCGTCGCGCATCGCTCAAGAAGAAATCTTCGGGCCGGTGGCGTCCATCATTCCGTTTTCTGACGAATCCGAGGCAATTCGCATCGCCAACGCCACGCCATACGGGCTCGCTGCGGCTGTGTGGTCGCGAGATATCTTTCGAGCGTTTCGCGTGGTGAAGGCGCTCCGTGCAGGCATCGTGTGGGTGAATCACATGCAACCGACGTACGTAGAGGCTCCCTGGGGTGGTTATAAGCAATCCGGCTTCGGACGCGAGCTTGGGCCTTGGGGAATCGAAGAATATCTCGAAACAAAGCAGGTTCACGTCAATTTGAACGAACAGCCGATTGGATGGTACTGAAATGGCTACAATTCAACTGAAGACTGCAATTCCAGGACCCAAGTCAAAAGAGTGGATGGAGCGGCGTCAGGCAGCCGTCCCGCGAGCGGTGGCACATGCGATGCCGATTTTCGCGGCGCGCGCCGAAGGTGCAACGATTGAAGATGTCGACGGCAACCGCCTGCTCGATTTTGCCGGCGGCATCGGCGTAATCAACGTCGGTCACCGCACCCCTCGGGTTGTCGCGGCCCTCCGTGAGCAATTGGACGCTTTCCTGCACACCTGCTTTGCCGTGGCGCCATATGCGAAATACGTCGAGCTCGCAGAAAAGCTGAACGCGCTGACTCCGGGGACTTTCCCCAAGAAGACGCTCTTCGTCAATAGCGGTGCCGAGGGCGTAGAGAACGCCGTCAAGATTGCACGTGCTTACACAGGGCGTCCGGCCGTCATCTGCTTCGAAGATGCATTTCACGGCCGCACGCTGCTCACGATGTCTCTCACGAGCAAGATTGCGCCTTACAAATCAGGCTTCGGCCCCTTCGCTCCTGAGATTTACCGCATCCCGTATGCGTATTGCTACCGCTGCTCCTATTCGCTTCAATATCCGTCCTGTGGCGTGCACTGCGCGCACCATCTGGAAGATTCGTTCAAGCGTCTGGTGGCATCAGATACGGTGGCGGCGGTGATTGCCGAGCCGGTTCTTGGCGAAGGTGGCTTTGTCGTTCCGCCGAAGGAGTTTTTCCCTGTGCTTGCGGAAATCTGCCACCGGCACAACATTCTGTTGATCGCCGATGAAGTGCAAAGCGGCTTCGGCAGAACGGGTAAGATGTTTGCGATCGAGCATTATGGCGTCGAGCCGGATTTGCTGGTCAGCGCCAAGTCCCTGGCCGCTGGATTGCCGCTCGCGGGCGTCACGGGACGCGCGGAGATTATGGACGCGCCAGGCGTGGGAACGCTTGGCGGGACGTACGGCGGGAATCCGCTTTCGCTGGCGGCGGCGCTGGCGGTGATTGAGACGATGGATCGAGACAATCTTCCCGCGCGAGCGGCGGAGCTGGGCCTACACTTTGAATCGCGGGCGAAACAGTGGAAGAAAAACTGGCCGATCGTCGGAGACGTTCGTGGCCTGGGCGCCATGCGCGCAATCGAACTCGTGCAGCCGGACGGAACGAACCGCCCGAACAAGGAAGCGACGGAGCAGATTCTGCGGCGTTGCCATGAAAAGGGCTTGATCCTCCTCTCGGCGGGAACCTACGGAAACGTGATCCGCGTCCTTGTCCCGCTGGTTGTCACCGACGCGCAGTTTGACGAGGGGCTCGACATTTTGGAGGGCGCTCTTGCCACCGTCGCCGAAGCGCATCTGGAGAGCGCCCCGCGCTCCGCATAGCCCGGCCCGAACGCCTCACGGAGAGAGTCCATGTCCATTGCCACGAAATCCAGCGCCAGAGACTGGGGCTTCTTCCTCGACGGCGAGTGGATTGCCAAAGGCGAATCATTCGAGATTCACTCGCCGCATGATGGTGCAGTGGTCGGCACGGGGCACTTCGCCTCGGCCAGCGATGCTGAATCCGCCGTCGTTGCGGCCCAACGCGCATTTGAGAAGACTCGCAAATTAGCCGCTCACCAACGCCAAACGGTTCTGAGGGAAGTTTCGGCTTCCATCCGAGACCGCTCTGAAGAATTTTCCACGCTGATCGCGCGAGAGGCCGGCAAGCCGATCCGCACGGCTCGAACGGAAGTGGATCGTGCCGTGTTTACGTTTGCCGTTGCGGCCGAGGAAGCGACGCGGATCGGCGGCGAGTGGCTGCCCCTCGATTGGCAGGAATCGGCGGCAGGGCGAGGGGCGATTGTGCGGCGCTTTCCGCTCGGGCCGGTGCTCGGCATCACGCCGTTCAATTTTCCACTGAATCTCGTCGCCCACAAGGTTGCTCCGGCAATCGCCGCAGGATGTCCGATCATTTTGAAGCCCGCTCCGCAGACGCCTCTCACTTCACTCCTGCTCGCAGACGTGATTGCGAAGACGGAATGGCCCGCCGGCGGGTTTAGCGTGCTTCCTCTGGCGATCCCCGATGCGGAACGACTGGTGCGCGACGACCGACTGAAGCTGCTGTCGTTTACGGGGAGCGCGGCGGTGGGTTGGGCGCTCAAGGCGAAGGCTGGGAAGAAAAAGGTGGTTCTCGAGCTGGGAGGCAACGCCGCCGTCATCGTTCATTCGGACGCAGATGTGGAGGATACGGCGCGCCGTTGCGTTGCCGGTGGATTTTCTTATGCCGGACAAAGCTGCATCTCCGTGCAGCGTATTTTTGTCCAGCAATCGATTGTCGCTCGGTTTACAGACGCGCTTTTGGCGGGCGTCTCCAAATTGAAGATGGGTGATCCACTGGCCGAATCGACCGACGTTGGCCCGATGATTGACGAAGCGGCAGCCCGTCGTGCGGCCGCGTGGATTGAAGAAGCGGTTGCCGGTGGCGCAAAGTTGCTTTGCGGAGGGTCCCGCCACGGCGCATTTTTGGAGCCTGCAGTTCTTACGAACGTGAAGAGTGAGATGAAGGTCTGTTCCGAGGAAGTCTTCGCTCCGGTGGTTGTGATCGAATCCTACGATACGTTCGATGACGCCATTCGACGCGTCAACGACTCTCCCTACGGCTTGCAGGCGGGCATTTTCAGTCGCGACATGAGCCTGCTGATGAAAGCGTTCGAAGAACTGGAAGTGGGCGGAGTGATTGCCGGCGACAGTTCCGCCTGGCGCATCGACCAAATGCCCTACGGGGGCGTAAAGAACTCGGGAATCGGCAGGGAAGGGTTGCGGTACGCTATCGAAGACATGACCGAGCCTCGAATTCTTGTACTGAATCTCCGCTAATCCGCCGCACGACCCCCCTACGAAGTCTGCTCCTACGCATGCAGGCTGTTTGCATCAGCCTTCTTCCCCGGCCAGAGCAGGGAAGCAGCGATCGTCAATCCGAGAATGGCGGCCACGACCACGAGCGAAGCCAAGTCGGGAAGGTTCAGGCGATCGTGCAGTGTCATCTTCAGTCCCACAAAGATAAGAAGCAACGCAAGTCCTTGATGCAAGAACCGGAACCTCGGCAGCAGGTCTGCCAAGGCGAAAAACAGGGCGCGCAGCCCGAGGATTGCGAAGGCGTTAGAGGAAAAAACAATGAAGGCATCCTGCGTGATCGCCAGGACTGCGGGCACGGAATCGATGGCAAAAAGAATATCCATGGCTTCCACGGTGACGAGCGCCAGGAAGAGAGGTGTGGCCAGCCATCTTCCGTCGCGATTCACCCAGAATTTTTGCCCGTCGAGCTGGTCAGAGGTCGGGAATATTTTCTCCGCGAGTCGCGCGATCCAGTTTTTTTCGGGCTGGAGAGATTTGGCGCACGGCAGGATCATGCGAATCCCCGTCAACAAGAGGATTGCGCCAAAAATATACAGAAACGGGTGAAAGGCTTCGAGCAGCCTCACTCCGGCTACCACGAAGACGCCGCGCATCACGAGCGCACCCACGACGCCGTAATACAAAACGCGATGTTGAAATTCCGCAGGGATGCGGAAAGCCTGGAAGATGACCAGAATGACGAAGATGTTGTCGACGCTGAGAGATTTTTCGATCAGGTAGCCAGTGAGAAACTCCACACCCGCCTGGGGACCGCGCCAGAAATATAGAGCCAAGTTGAAAACAAGGGCCGCGCCGATCCACGCAGCACTCTCAATCAGGGCTTCGCGTGTGCCGACTCGATGCGCTTTCCGGTGGAAGACGCGGAAGTCAAGCGCCAGGAGCGCTACAAGCAGGATTAGAAAGCCAACCCAAATCCACGCCGGCGTCCCGAGCAATTGGCCCCTCCCGGGGGTAATTGGCGACCGAGTTTACCCTGTAAAACATTTACAACGGAAACGCTTAGTGCGTGATATCCCAAGACTTAGCAGTTGCGTGATGCCGGGCCTTGGCAGATAATCAAGCACCTGAATCCTTGCGCCGCCCTGGCGGCTTTGCAATGAATTGTCCTCACTGCAGCACAGCAAACCCGGACTTCGCTGAATCGTGTTCGCACTGTGGCACTCCCATGCCCGGCATGGATGCCGAAACGATTCAGATGGTCGATCCCACGCTTATCACGCCGGGAACGGATTTTGGCCCGCGATATCGCATTGAGGCGGTATTGGGCCAAGGCGGCATGGGAAGAGTTTACCGGGCCTATGACAAGGACCTCGACCGCGTCGTAGCGCTGAAAGTGGTGCGACCCGGAATGGTGGGGGAGCCAGACGCCCTCAAGCGGTTCAAGCAAGAGCTTCTCCTCGCCAGCAGGATTTCACACAAAAACATCCTGAGAATTCACGACATGGGCGAAGTCAATGGGATGAAGTTTATCACCATGGCCTATGTGGAAGGCTCGGACCTCCAGCACATCATCCAAGAAAATCCAAAAATGCCGATGGAGCGCATCCTGAGCTTTTCACAGCAATTTGCGGAGGCGCTGGCGGCTGCCCATTCCGAAGGCGTTTTGCACCGCGATTTGAAGCCACAAAACATTCTGGTTGGGAAAAACGATCAGATATTTATCTCCGACTTTGGTCTGGCAAAGTCTGTGGACGACGGCAGCTCGGGCATGACCAAGACCGGCGCCGTTCTGGGAACGCCGCGGTATATGTCGCCGGAGCAGGTGGAGGGCAAGCCCGCTGATCTGCGCAGCGATCTTTACTCCTACGGATTGATCCTCTACGAGATGGCTGTTGGCGATGTCCCATTTACGGGTGAATCCACGCTGAAGGTGATGTACCAGAGGATCCAGGAGAAGCCTAAGAACCCGAAGCTCCTCAATCCGGATTTGCCGAATTGGTTTGTGCGCATCATCATGCGCTGCCTGGAGAAGGATCCTGCCGCCCGGTACCAGAATGCGTACGAAATTCTTGCCGACCTGCAAGGTGCGAGGTCCGGCAGCAGCTCTTCGCGCTCACTTCAAATCCAGATTCCCGAGTTCGCTGAAAGGCGATGGCTCTGGTGGGTAGGCGGGGCGCTCGCCTTGCTGGCTCTCTTATTCGCAATCCCTCCCGTGCGTCATAGACTTTTGGGCGAGAGTGGTGGCTCGGCGGAGTCGCGGGTTTCTGGCGTCCCCGCTTTATCGCAGGGAAAGTTTGTTGCGATCCTTCCGTTTCAGGTTTTGGGCGATGATCAATCTCTCCAGTACGTCGCCGACGGTTTGAGCGACGCTCTGAATGCGAAGTTGTTTCAACTGAAAGATATCCGCCTTGCCTCAGATTCCGCTCTCGAGCACATTTCGCCGCGAGACTCCCTTGAAAAGGCCGCTCGCGAATTGGGCTCCAATCTCATTGTGAGCGGTCAAGTTCAGGGCGATGCCAACGAAATGCGGATCATCGTTTCCCTTCACGATATTGCCGACGAAAAAAGGGTGTGGTCCCAGGAATTTTCCGGCGTGCCCAAGGACCTGTTGACGATGGAGGACCATATCTCATCTCAGCTCGTTAGCGCCCTGGACATCCGGCCAACAAACGAGGAAATGGCTAAGGCGGCTGAGCGTCCAACCGACAATGCGGATGCGTATGATCTTTACCTCCGCGGAAAACAGGCTCTCAGGAATCCGGATACCGTGAAAGGCGCCCAGACCGCGATTGATTATTTCCAAAAGAGCATTCAGCTAGATCCGAGTTTTGCGCTCGCGTACACGGGACTTGCCGACGCCTCTATCAATATGTACGTCGCAAAGAAAGACAGCTTCTGGACTCAGAAGGCTCTTGGTGCAGCCCAACATGCCGAACAACTTAAAGACACTTTGCCGGAAGTCCACTACTCTCTCGGCACCATTTATCTCAAGACCGGCAAGACGCAAGAAGCGATTGCCGAGCTGAAGCAGGGCTTGCAGCTTTCACCCAATTCCGACGAGGGATACGCGCGGTTAGGTGATGCGTACCTGAATATTGGGCAAACTGACCAGGCGATCGCAGCCTACAAAAAGGCGCTCGACGTGAATCCCTACTACTCAGGGAATCACATCGCTCTGGGGGCCGCCTATTACACCGAGGGGAAGTACGATATGGCGCTGGAAGAGTTTCAGCGTGTGACGGAGCTCGACCCAGGCAGCGTAATCGGATGGGACAACACCGGCGATGCGTACCAAGCGATGGGGAAATATGAAGACAGCATTCCGGCATATCAAAAATCGATTCAGCTCTCGCCCACCTGGAGCGCCTATTCGAACCTCGGGAGTTCCTATTTGGCCCTCAAGCGGTATCCGGAGGCGGTTCAAGCTCTTGAGAAGGCTGTGCAGTTGGGGCCCAATCAACAGATGGCTTTCGGCAATTTGGCTGATGCCTACCGACTAAGCGGCCAGAAGGATAAATCTGGACAGGCTTACGACAAGGCGATCAGCCTTGCGTTCCAGGATCTGCAAGTGAACCCGCAGAACACCGTTGCGCTTGAAAGCCTGGCTCTGTATTACGCCAAGAAGGGTGACACCAAACGGGGAATGGAGTTCATCCAAAGAGCTCGCGCAATCGACAAAAAAGATGTCACACTTCTATATGTTCAGGCTGTTGTGCAGTGCTATGGAAACCAGCAATCCGACGCGGTTAAGACGCTCAGGGAGGCGTTTGAGAGAGGCTATCCTGTAAGCGCAACCGTTTCGGATCCTGATCTTGCGGTTCTTCAGAACAATCCGGAGTTCGTTTCCCTAAAGAAGCAATTCGATAAATCTCCTCAGGCCAAATAGGTCGGCGCGTTCCTCGCTCAAGATTTCATTGCCGAGAGGAGTCATTTTGACGATGCGAGTGATAGCTTGATTCAGCCCGCTAGGCTAACGTCTCATGTGGCCTTGAGGCTCCGCCCCAAACCTTCATACCGGTCTGGAGAGAGTTGGTGGCGGGGCCGCCAATCCTTTGCGACCTGTCACCACAGGTCGGCAAAAAAAAGCGCCCTCCCTTTGGCGGGAGGGCGCAGGAAAAAGTCAGCTTCCGGATTCGACTAGCCTAGCTAACGAGAAGTGCAGTTCCCGATGTCGCCCGCGTATCGCGGAGCGCAGAGCGCCGCCGAAAGGCTACCAATACAAGACCCATGAGCACAAGACCCAAGGTGCCTGGCTCGGGGGTTAACACCGGCAACTGATTCCCATTAACGGCAAGACCGACCAAGGCATCTGCTACAAAAAGAGACTGTTTCTGGCCCGGCATGGTGGTGGTTGTGACGGAAACGTCGCAGCCCACAGGGATTCCGAGCAAAAAGTCGTCCAAGTCGCAGTCGTTCGCTTGGCCCTCGCCGAGAGGAATCAGCGCAGTTCCAAGTTCGTTCCAGAAAGTGCCCTGAGCCGGTGCGGTGAACGTGCAAGTGTCCACACCGGTTGCGTTTTGAGAAGGCGTGGTGGGACCCGTCCAGCCGATCCAAGTCAGTTCAGATTCGCAGGTGAGACCTCCGCCTGTGGTATTGGAGGCCAATACCTCGAAGGTGATGCTCGTGATTAGGGTCGTCCCATCGTTCACGCATTCATAGTTAAGGCTCCCATCGGAGCCCGCCGTAGCCGTCGTGGGATCGCAGCTCGGGCTTCCGGCTGGACGGCCATTCACATTCACAAGTGTGTCGCCATTTTCGGGAATGTTATCACCGCTCCCGACGTAGGGGCTGATAGCGTTAGACAGCGCCGTCTCGTTCGAAGTGCTATCCGCCTTGACCGTTCCTACTCCCCAAAACAGCAGGACCCCGACCAATACAATCTTTAGGAGTTTCATCCCGCACGCCTCCCCACAATTTACCCACCGGAACTCTAGCACCTGTGTCGCCAAATCCGAAGGAAACCCTCATGCTATAAGCCTTGCGTTGTCAATGAGTTCCGCCTGCGACATTCTTACATCGTTGCGACAGTGTGAAAGAGTTTGCGCATGTATGGAAGTCACCCGTCAAGATCTCTTCCTTTGCTGCATAATGAAACCAAAGCAGATACGCCTTGCCCCAATGCAAATTCATCAACGAGTACGTTGCCAGCGGTTTATGAGGGGGGCGAATGATTCAGTCAATCTCGAAAGTCACATAAAAGAGCCGGCCATCCCTCTCGACGAGTATTGCTGCGGGGTCTCCGGGATGAAGCGCTGCAAACGCCGCCCGCAACTCCTCAAGGCTGGTCACCTGCATGCGATTCAGCGAATGGACGATATCCCCCTCGACCAACCCCGAATCGACTGCGAGCCTGCTGTCTACTCTGGCTGTAATGAGCACCCCGGACGGGACTCGCAATTGACCGAGAAGTGCTGAGATCTCCGGTGTGATAGTCACGCCGAGGATTCCCAAACCTGGAATCAGATCCTTGCTCGGATCGCCCAAATCTGAAAGCCTATCCGGGTCATCGCGAGGCTCATAGATCGGGACGGTCACACCTAATTTTTTTGTTCCGCGAAGGACTTGAAGATTGGCCGAGTCGCTCGAATTCAAGAGGTAGAGGCTCATGACGAAGAGTGGAAGGTTGTCCACAGGCATGCTGTCAATTCCTACGATGATGTCCCCCATCTGCAGGCCGGCTTTTTCCGCAGGACTATCTGGTGGAACATCCGAAACAATGATTCCATCCTGCGTTCCCAAACTTAACGCGCCCGCCAATTCTGGAGTAATTGTCTGTAGCCCCACGCCGATTGTTCGACGAGGCATACGGCCGTAACGCCGAATCTGCAAGTAGGCATACCGAGCAATCGCTGCTGGAATAGCAAACCCGATCCCTTCATTGCCTCCCGATTTCGTGTAAATGAATGTGTTGATCCCGAGCACGTCCCCGTCGATAGAAACCAGAGGACCTCCGCTGTTTCCTGGGTTAATTGCCGCATCGGTTTGAATATAGACGAGCGGACTATCTGGATCCGGTTGCCTCAGAACGGAACTCACCAAGCCCAACGTTACCGAATTCACGAGGCCTTGCGGGCTTCCAAATGCAAACACCAGCTGCCCCTTCTCCACTTCATCGTATCTTCCAAAAGGCAGTGTCGGCAGACCAGTCGCCTCCACCTTCAAAACGGCAAGATCCACCTTCCTGCTGAAGCCCACGATTCGTGCGGGAAGAACCCTTCTCCTCGATTTGAGTAGAGACTTCGCTTGCGGCTCGCCTGTTGTAGCCGGACTCAGGACCACGCGAACTCGCTCTGCTCCCTTGATGACGTGATAGTTCGTCACAATGTAGCCCGTTGGGTCCACAATCACGCCGGATCCCAAACTCCGCTCCTTGCCCACGACGTTTGATTGGTCGGAATCACCCTCGTCGGGACTTCCGTACCCCGTCACCAGCACTTCCACAACCGCGGGGGATACGCGCTTCACCAAGTCCTGGACAGAGATGTTGAGTTGGTGGATTGCATCGTCGTGGTTTGTGCGAGATGGTATTGTTCCCTGGGCGGCCAGTGGGCGAGAACCTGCAAAGAGCAGAACTCCAAGGCACAGCAAAGTCCTCACGAATTTGGGGTTCCAGCGAATCAGTCCTTGGCGCATCATGACAATTCGACTTTCGGCTGCGCGGTGATCGCCGCCAAACCCTCCTGCTCGACCTTCCCCCACGCAACTATCTTCAGGTCCAGGACGAAGATGGAGTAGAGCACAGGGACCAGCAGCAGTGTAATAAATGTCGCAACGCCAAGTCCGCCGATCTGCGCATAACACAACGGTTGCCATAGCGGGCCGCCATGGATAGCCAGCGGAAACAGCGCAAGAATCGTCGCTCCGACCGTAATCAGAACAGGCCGCAGGCGAGCGATGCCGGCATCGAGCAGCGCCTGCTCGAGCGGCTCGCCTTTTTCGTGCATCTCCTCGATGAAGTCAAACAGCACGATCACGTGACTCACAATCACTCCCACTAGGCTCGCTACCCCGGGAAAGGCCATAAATCCGAACGGCGTGTCTGTGATGTAGAGGGCGAAGAGCGCTCCCACCACGCCGTAGGGAGTCGCCGCAAACACAAGCAGCGGCTTCACGGCATGTCTGAACTGGAATACGAGAGCCAGGAAGATCAAAAACACCGAAACCGCCATAACCACAGCTAGGTTAGCAAATCCCTGCTCCTGTTTCGCTCGTTCGCCGCTCATCTCGATTCGATCGACATCCCCGAGGGTTCCGGGTTTGTCGTTATCACCGAGTTCGAGACAGGAATGGGAGTTCCGTTCACCGTCCCGAAAACACCCTCCGGTACATGAATTGTGATGGGGGTCAAGAGGTAAGAACCGTTCAGTTGGACGTTGAAGTGCAGATATCTCTGAGTGCGCGTCGCGAGAATCTGTTCGTTGGAATAGAGCACGCTTTGCTGCGAAATCTTCACTTGCCGGTTGTTCAGTTGAGCTTCAGAGACGGCTTCGTTCAGCGTTAAGACTTGCAGGGGAGATTCGGTTTCGTCTTGCGTCGCATTTTGCTGCAAACTTTGCCCGAGACACGGCGATGCCCAGATTCCCAGCGCTGCTGTGATACCCAGAAGACTCGCCATAAGTATGGAGGCTTTGCCCGCTCTCTTTGGCGGCGGGGCATGTTGGGACGGCACGTAAAGAGTCTCCTCAGAAACTTCGCGGCGTTGCGGCAGGAAATTTCGCGCGGACTTTATAACTTTGATTGAGTTGCTGTCAATCGGAAAGGACTTAGGCCCTGGAGAATCTCTCCTTTACACACAAATTCCGGCGACGTATAAGAGTCCCAAGCGATTCGTTCCTTCGGCGTTTCTGCATGGTTGCCGCCGAGATGTTGAGGTGGAGGAATCCATGAAAGAGCGGAGCAATTCGGGCTGATTCGCACTTTTAACTGCTGTGCTTTCGCTTGGAGCGGTTGTCGCTCTCTGCCTTTCTTACGCGCCACTGGCTCACGCGCAGGGAAGTGACCTTCAGCAACGCATCGCCGACCTGAAGTCCTCTATGGCTGCAAACAAACAACAACTCGCTCACTACACCTAGGTCGAAACAGTCATGATCAGCCTGAAGGGCTAGCAAAAGAAGGTCCAGCATTTTCAGGTGATCATCGGGCCAGACGGCAAGCCCGTGAAGACTTCGATCGACCCCGCTCCGGCTGCGGACGACGCGTCGGGTGGACGCGGTGGCCGCTTGCGGCAGAAGATCGTCGCCAAGAAGTAAAGAGGAATACGAAGACTATGCCGACCAGATGAAGACCGTCGCACAACAATAATATCTTCCACCGGACAAGGACCTGATCCAGGACGCTTATGCGAAGGGCAATGTCTCTTTCGCTACGGACGCGGGGGCGCCGGGGCAGGTCAAAATTCAGATTCACAACTATGTCAAAGCGGGCGACTCCGTCACTCTCGTCTTCGACAAACTACAGAAGCAGTTGGCGAGCATCAATATTGCCACCTACCTGAGCCAGCCTTCCGATGCCATGAACCTTGCCGTGACGTTCGCGCGCATCCCCGACGGTCCATCCCACATCGCGACCACAACGATTGAAGGCGTCAGCAAGCAACTCACTGTCGTCACTCAGAATTCCGCTTTCAACAAGCAGTATTAAACCGCGACGCCTTTCTCTTCGCGGTTTTCATGCACCTCAAACGATGCGGAAGGAACAAGTCTCAGGCCTTCGAACACGCCGGTGGGCGGCAAACAATCGGCTTATATTCCTGATAACGCCGCTTTCATCTTCCTCAGTGCTGTCTTATGCTCTACCTGCGCTAGATAGGGGATTTGTCCCAAAGAACTTAGTCTGCTAAGACGCGGAGATTCCGGGCCCTCAACTTCCTCTCTTTTCCTCTTCCAGCCCATTCTTCGTCATGAAAGGGAAGCGCAACTATGAATTCGTTCGGGATTCGTGCGATCGCACTGGCATTCATCCTCAGTTTGCTCCTGCCTATAAGTCTCCGCGCTCAAGCCGTTCCGCCGGAAAAAGCGGACGAAGCGCGCATCGAGCATCTCCTGAGTCAGATGACCCTCGAAGAGAAAATGAATCTGATTCGCGGCGCCGTCGAACCCCAGGAGACCAATCAAGGACAAGCCGGTTATCTGCCCGGTGTGCCGCGCCTCGGAATTCCTTCCTTGCGCCTTGCCGACGGACCTCCGGGCCTCCTCACGCGCGTTGCCTCCGAAGCCGAGACAGCGACGATGGGCGTTGCGGCTACCTTTAGCGTCCACGACGCGCAGTTCAATGGGGTCGTCATCGGCCGCGAGGCGCGCGCCAACGGAATCGATGTCGTTCTCCAGCCCTTCATCAACATCGATCGCGACATCACCTTTACGCGCGGCTACAACACGTTTGGCGAGGACCCTTTTCTCACCGGACAGATGGGGGCTGCTGAAATTCGTGGTGTTCAGTCGCAGGACGTGATGGCCCAGGCCAAGCATTACGTCGGCTATGATTCGAATTCCTTCAACACGTTCATCGATCCGCAGACTTTGCATGAGGTCTACGTCGCCCCGTTCGAGCAAGCCGTTAAGGCAGGCGTCGCTTCCATCATGTGCTCCTACAATCGCCTGGACGGATTCTTCGCCTGCGACAACGCGGACATTTTGAAGACGATTCTCAAAGGCGGGCTGGGGTTCAAGGGCTTTGTCACCTCCGATTGGGGCGCCGTGCATAGCGCGCTTTTCATCAACAACGGTCTGGACATGGAAATGCCAGGCCTGCTTCCTCCCGGCAGTCCTATGTCGCTTTTCATTCACCCCTTCTTCCAGACGTCTCCTGCTCCATCAGTTCCCACTACCAAACCTAATCTCGCTGCACTCGCAGGCCTTCTCGGCGGCACGATCCCCGAAGAGCCGTCGACCGGAGGCGTAGACTTGAGCCTTTTCCCCCGCGACACAGACAACAAAACGATGCATGATTATCTCGCCGATGGAGAAGTGACCGAGGCCACGATTACTGCTGCTGCCCGCCGCGTCCTGTACGAGATGGATCGCTTCGGTTATCTTGACGGAAAGCAGAAACATTCCGTAACGCCACAGGACATCGCTGAAAACGCTCCTATTATCGAGAAGACGGCCGAGGACTCCGCAGTTCTTCTGAAGAACGATGGTGCGGTTCTCCCGCTCAAAGCGCCTGATCTCCAATCCCTCGCCATGATCGGCCCCACCGCCGGCCAAGTCGATGCTATCGGCACCTTCGGCGAGCGCTCGCCTGGTCTCACGGAGCGGCAAGTTGGCCCAGTTGCCGCTCTTCGCAAGCTCGCACCGTCCGCAAAGGTAACCTTCGCCGTTGACGACGACATGACCGGCTCTCCCGTACCCGCTTCCGCACTCTCTCATGATGGAGTTCCCGGCTTGCTTCGCTCTTCGTCTTCAGGAGCTTCCACGGTCGATGCTGCTGTCAACTTCACTCACAGCAACGGAAAGTCTCTGCCAGCCAATAGTGATCTCACATGGAAGGGACAACTCGCCGTCCCAGCCGACGGCGACTACTGGCTCTATCTGCAGATCCTCGGCGCCCGCGACATACTCCAAGTGGACGGAAGGGAAGTGGGCCGCACCGGAGCGGCAAAAGGAATGGTTCATGGAGACATTCAGTACGCCTCGCAGGATAACGTGCTCCCGACCACCGATGGCCTTGATAATGTTCGCCGTGCCGTGCATTTGACTCGAGGCGCTCACGACATCGAGGTTCATATCAGTGGCGATACCTCCGACGCGCCTGCGCAAGTTCGCCTGAACTGGATGACACCGGAAATGCGCCAGGCGGCGCACAAGGCGGCCATCGACGCCGCCCGTGCCGCAAAGACAGCCGTAGTTTTCGTCTGGACGCGCGGCAAACCGGACTTCGCTCTGCCGGGAGATCAAGATCAGCTTGTCGAGCAGGTCGCCGCCGTGAATCCAAACACGATCGTCGTCCTCAACACCAGTCAACCCGTCGCCATGCCGTGGCTTGGCAAGGTAAAGGCCGTGCTCGAAATGTGGTGGCCCGGCGATGAAGGTGGGTGGGCGACGGCAAAAACTCTTCTCGGACAGAACGATCCCGCCGGTCGCCTGCCGATGACTTGGGCTCGCCGTTTGCAAGACTACCCGGCCACCGACCCGTTGCATCCGGAGCGTTCCAGCAAGGGCATCGATGGCAAGACCACTTATTCTGAAGGAGTGCTTGTAGGCTATCGCTGGTTCGACTCGCAGAATATAGAGCCGCTCTTTCCTTTCGGTTTCGGCCTTTCATACACGCGGTTCGCCTATTCCTATCTGAAGGTCAAGACATCAGATGATGGAGGGGCCGTTGTCAGCGTTCGCATCCAAAACACCGGGAAGGTATCCGGAGAGGAAGTTCCGCAGGTCTATCTCGACGCGCCTTCGAATCCTCCCACCAGTGTTCAGTTCGCTCCTCGCACGCTCGTCGCGTTCGACCGAATCGCATTGAAGCCTGGGGAATCGCGCCTCGTGACGCTCCACATCCCCCCACGCGCCTTTGAGTATTGGTCGGTTACTCAGAACGGCTGGGTCCGCCCAGCCAGCGCGCGCGTTTTGCATGTCGGAGCTTCGTCCCGTGATCTTCGTCTCTCTGCTGGCTTGCCCTGAGACTCTGCCGAAAGCTCGTCGCAATCTCGACTCGAAGTCTCGGGTCACTTGCCCGACGGCTCCTGCATGTCTTCAACTCGTCCTTTAAACACATTACAAGCAACCCTCGCGTCATTGCGTCCGCGCGCTGGCCCGTGTATTTTCTCTTCGCCACATTGGGCCAGGGGAAACGAATGAATCTTTCACGGGCTTTCTTCACTTCCACAATTCTTCTTCTCTTTCCCACTTACAGTCAGGCCGCCGCACCTCCTTCGCAGGGTGGCGCGCCATCTGCTACAGCCTTGGCCGAGCAGGCCATGTTCGGCGTGCATGAAATTCTTGATGTCGCGATCTCTCCGGATGGACAGCGCGTCGCCTGGGTGGAATCTCTAAGCGAAAAGAGCGGCGCTCCTTCGCCGAATTCAGTTATCTACATCGCAGCGCTGAAATCGCCCGGCTCCCGCATGAAAGTTACAGCCTCTTCAGGCGCGCCTGCGGCCGAAGGCAGCCTCGCCTGGTCCGCCGACAGCAAGCAGATTGTGTTCCTGTCCGATGCCGGCCATCCGGGTCAGAAGCAGGTTTACATAGCGATTCCCGGTGGTGCGGCGCGCCAGATGACGCATCTCAAAGGCGACTTGGCCGAACCGCGATGGTCTCCCGATGGAAAGTCGATCGCCTTTCTCTTTATAGAAAACGCTCCTCGCAGCGCGGGACCTCTTGCCGCCGAGACTCCCGACGAGGGCGTGGTCGGCCTGAAGGTTTTCGAGCAACGGCTATCGCTCGTGGATTTAGCTACAAATAAGGTCCGTCAGATTTCTCCGTCCGATATGTACGTCTATGAGTACGATTGGTCTCCTGACGGAAAGAGGCTCGTTGGAACCGCCGCACATGGGAATGGTGATGACAATTGGTATGTCGCGCAGCTCTACATTTTTGATATCGCTGCGACTCCCCCTCGGTCCATTTACACCCCGCCCGTCGACATGCAGATTGGCAATCCCCGCTGGTCCCCGGACGCTTCCACCATCGCTTTCATCAGCGGAATCATGAGCGACGAGCCGGCCGTCGGCGGCGACATCTACACAATCCCCGCCGGCGGGGGTACGCCAAAGAACGCAACTCCCGGCATGCGCGCCACAGCCAATTCACTTCATTGGACACAGGATTCGAAAACTATTGTCTTTGGGGAAATTGTGGATGGCGAGACCGGCGTGGCTTCCGTCGACTTGAGCACAGATAACGTTTCTTCACTCTGGAAAGGCGGGGAATACATCGGAGCCAACTTCTTCGGCGTCGGCGTTTCTCTCGCGAAAGACGGCAGAACATCGGCTGCCGTTCGCGAATCGTATTCCCATCCGCCGGAAGTGTGGGCCGGTCCGATCGGAGATTGGAAGCAGGTGACGTCGGTCAATCGGGATCTGCATCCTGTTTGGGGCGAGGCCAAGAGCATTCACTGGACGACGGATATTGGCTCCGTGCAAGGATGGCTCGTCTATCCCCGCAATTATGATCCGTCCAAGCGCTATCCCCTTGTTGTCGATGTTCATGGCGGACCGGCCTGGGCCAACCTTCCGCACTGGCCCACACGTTGGGACTATTCCGCCGCGCTGCTCGCCAACGGCTATTTTCTGATTCTGCCGAATCCGCGCGGCAGTTACGGTTCCGGCGAAGCGTTCACTCGTGCCAACGTGAAGGATTTCGGCTATGGCGATTTTCGCGACATTATGACCGGCGTCGATGCCGCGGTCAAATCTCTTCCCGTGGATTCCAACCGCATCGGCATCACCGGCTGGAGCTATGGCGGCTACATGACCATGTGGGCCGTGACGCAGACCAACCGCTTTCGCGCCGCCATGTCGGGCGCGGGACTTTCCGACTTCCAGAGCTACTACGGCGAAAACAAAATCGACAAATGGATGATTCCGTATTTCGGCGCATCCGTGTATGACGATCCATCTGTGTATGCGAAAAGTTCTCCTATTACATTCATCAAGAATGTGAAGACTCCCACACTAATCGTCGTCGGCGACAGCGACGGCGAATGCCCGCCTCCTCAGTCCTACGAATTCTGGAACGCACTCGTGACGCTCGGCGTTCCCACGCAGTTCGTCATCTATCCTCACGAGGGCCATCTGTTTTTGAACCCCGCGCACAGCCGCGACGTGATCGCCCGGACGGTCGCGTGGTTCAACTCGAATATGTAGGTCTCATCGAAATGGGGATCCGGTTTTGTTGATCTGCTGTCCAGGTTGACAATCACGGGGTTTGCCTCCGGATAGTTGTCTGCCAGTCAACTATCCGGAGGTCTCAACTACAGGCACTTTGTACAGAGCTAAGGTGGCAGTCTTCTTCTTCCGTTGGCCTTAGCTGCGGAGGTCGAAGCGGTCGGCATCCATCACCTTGTTCCACGCCGCCACAAAGTCCTTCGCAAACTTCTCCTGCGCGTCCGCGGCCCCGTACACCTCCGCAAGAGCGCGCAGCTCGGAATTCGAACCGAAAATCAAGTCGACGCGTGTTCCGGTCCACTTGACCTGTTTCGTCTTCCGGTCGCGGCCCTCGTAGACGCCATCCGCGCCGGCGGACGGCTGCCACTCGGTGCTCATGTCGAGCAGGTTGACGAAGAAGTCGTTCGTCAGCGTCTCTGGCCTCTTGGTAAAGACGCCGTGCGAGGACTTCCCGTGATTTGCGCCAAGCACACGCAGGCCGCCAACGAGAACCGTCATTTCTGGCGCCGTCAGCGTCAGAAGTTGCGCCCTATCGATCAGCAGCTCCTCCGCGGATACGCTGAATTTGGCCTTAAGGAAGTTCCGGAACCCGTCCGCCAACGGTTCGAGGTAGCCGAAGGACTCCACATCGGTTTGCTCCTGCGACGCATCCGTGCGCCCGGGTTTGAAGGGTACCGTCACGTCTTGCCCCGCGGCCTTGGCGGCTTTTTCGACCGCCGCACACCCGCCGAGAACGATCAGGTCGGCAAGCGATACTTTCTTGCCGCCGCTCTGCGAAGCGTTGAAGTCCTTTTGAATCCCTTCAAGGGTCTTTAACACCTTCGCCAATTGCGCTGGCTGATTGACCTCCCAGTTCTTCTGAGGTTCCAGGCGGACGCGCGCGCCGTTCGCTCCGCCGCGCTTATCCGACCCGCGGAACGAAGATGCCGACGCCCAAGCAGCGCCGACCAGCTCCGAAATGGAATGTCCCGATGCAAGAATCTTTGCCTTCAGAGTGGCAATATCGCTCGCATCGACCAGCTTGTGATCGATTGCCGGAACGGGGTCCTGCCAGATCAGCTCCTCCGGCGGAACTTCCGGACCGAGATAGCGAGAACGCGGACCCATGTCGCGGTGGGTGAGCTTGAACCAGGCGCGGGCAAAGGCGTCTGCCAACTCATCCGGATGCTCGTAGAAGCGACGGGAGATCTTCTCGTACGCCGGATCGACCCGCAATGCGAGATCCGTCACCAGCATCGTCGGGGCGTGATGCTTCGAAGGATCGAACGCATCCGGAATATTTTTCTTGGCGCCGTTTTTCGCTTGAAACTGATAGGCGCCGGCCGGGCTCTTAATCAGCTCCCATTCGTTGCCAAATAAATTCTCGAAGAAATAGTTGCTCCACTTCGTTGGAGTCTGGCTCCAGGTGACTTCCGGTCCTCCCGTGATTGCGTCTTTGCCTTTGCCTGTTCCATAACTGCTCTTCCAGCCGAAGCCCATTTCCTCGATGGGCGCCGCCTCGGGTTCTTGGCCGATAAGCTTCGGATCGCCCGCGCCGTGGGTCTTGCCGAAGGTGTGCCCGCCGGCAATCAGCGCAACCGTCTCTTCGTCATTCATTGCCATGCGGCGGAACGTTTCGCGAATATCCTTGGCTGCAGCGAGGGGGTCAGGCTTGCCGTTCGGCCCTTCCGGATTCACGTAGATCAGGCCCATCTGCACCGCCGCGAGGGGATTCTCGAGCTCCCGATCGCCTGTGTAGCGCTTGTCGCTGGCAGGATCAGGGAACCAGGAATTCTCCTTGCCCCAGTACACCGATTCGTCAGGCTCCCAGGCATCCATGCGCCCGCCACCAAAGCCGAACGTCTTGAAGCCCATCGACTCTAGCGCTACATTCCCCGCGAGGATCATTAGGTCGCCCCAGGAGATTTTCCGGCCATATTTTTGTTTCACCGGCCAAAGCAGCCGGCGCGCCTTGTCGAGGTTGGCGTTGTCCGGCCAGGAGTTGAGCGGAGCGAACCGTTGTTGGCCGGAGCCGGCGCCACCGCGCCCATCGCCAATGCGATAGGTGCCCGCAGCGTGCCACGCCATGCGAATGATCAGCCCTCCGTAGTGGCCGAAATCCGCAGGCCACCAGTCCTGGCTGTTCGTCATCACCGCGTGCAAGTCTTTCTTCACTGCTTGGAGGTCGAGCTTCTTGAACTCTTCGGCGTAGTTGAAGCCCTCGCCCATCGGGTCGGACTTCATTGAGTTCTGGCGCAGAATTCGGACGTTGAGCGCTTTCGGCCACCAGTCGCTGTTCGACCTCATTCCAACATTCGTGGTCCCGTGTACGACGGGGCACTTCGCTTCAGTTGCCATTCTTCGCTCCTTTTTCTGATTTCTTGAGTCGTGAAAATCTAAATCAAAAATTCTGAGGAACTTCAACCTATCCTGACTTTCCTGTTCACGCTGGCGCCGCCGGCTGTTGCCGCGTGCCCGGCCGTTGAGTGTCTATAGGCGTTCGATATCTATCGGGAAGCGTACTTGGGAGCGCACTTCGAGCATAGCCCCCGGAAAATGAGCTCGCATTCGCGAAGAACCCGCTTTCCTAGCGAGCCCTGGCCAGGCTTGCGCACGTCGTACCACTTCAGATCTTCGACATTTCCGCAGCGGTCGCAGATGAAGTGGTGATGTCGCACGCCCTTTACGTCGAATCGCGCGGCGCGCCCCTCGACGGCTACTTCCCGCACCAATCCCGCCTGCACCAGGTCCCGCAGATTGTTATAAGTTGTAGCCCTTGAAGACCGGGGATCCATTCGATTCACGGCTTTGAAGATTTCTGCTGCTGTGGGATGCCCGTCGCATTCCATCAGGAACGCCATCACAGCGTAACGCTGCGGTGTGCATCGCAGCCCGCTGCCTTCCAAGGACCGTTTGATTGCCGCGGCGTCCATACCCAATCTAGAATCTATCTAATCTAACATTTTGTCAAGACTAGTCTGATTTCTTTCCGTGGCGGGGATTGCGCGTCGGAACTTTGCTCGATCCCATAATGTGAACGGCAGGTCTGCGCGCGTCCGCATCACGAAAGTTTGGGCAACGGGGACGGCCAAGAGCGCGGTAAGTTACTCGCCTGTTCGAGTGCGCTTAAATATGCTCAAGGCGACGAGGGTACCTGCCAAAGCCGGAAGCGGAAGAATGAATACCATCAGCGCATCACTCAGGAATGCCGCATTGTAACAACGCGATCCTTGCGCTCCTTTTCCGCATATCAACGACACGACGATGCAAACAACCAGCAGAAAATGTGGTGTCAGCAGCAAAGCTCCGGCAATCCGTCTCCCCGGACTCGTCGTTCGCCACGCCGAACACGCGAAATAGAAGACCCCGCAGAACGATAGAACAATGACGCCAAGCAGAAGCCAAAAAAGCAGCTGCATTTGCGAATGAATATAGGAGCCGAAATCGATTCCCGCAAGTCTCGCCTATCTAGATACTTCACTCAGCGCAGGCAACATCCGTTCATGTTGACAAACGATGGCGCACAACGGTGGCAGATCCGCTCAGGAAATTTTACGCGCTGCGCCTTGGCGGCAGATGTTCGGCAAAATCTTTCCAAAGGTCGAGCCCCGGATTACAAGGCCTGCCACAATTCGATGGGATTTCCCTCAGGGTCATGCAGGCGGGCAAAGCGCCCGTTGGGATAGGATTCCGGGTCAACCTTAACTTCAACTCCTGCCGTTCGCAGTTGGGCGACCATCTTGTCGAGATCCCGCACGCGAAAATTCACCATCCAGACTTTTTGCGGATCCCCGAAATATTTCGTCGTCTCCGGAAAAGGGCTGAAGACGGTCGGGCCCGCCTCTTGCTCCCAAACGGGATCGTCCTGTTTCGACGGCGTGAGCGATATCCCCAAGTTTTCCAGGTACCAGCGTCCCAAAGCTTTCGGATCGTGAGCTCGAAAAAACAAACCACCGATTCCAGCCACTTTTTCCATTTTCGTTCCTCCCAATTCATGGTTAGCATCTGCCTTCGCAGGGGGAGCAGCGCTCGCTGTTTGGGCGAGGTTCTGTGTGACCTTGGTGAATTGATTTCGAGACAGAATGAAGCTGGACGCGAAAGCAGACGACAGTGTTTGTAGTAATCGGCGTCTTCCGAACTTCATAGCATTCTCCTACTGGGACTTCGTGCGAGGCCCTCCACAATACCTAGGGGGACGGACTTCTGAAAGCACAAATCTGGACGAATGGTCGAGAAGGGCACGCAGCAGCGCCGTCGCACGCGGCTTTGTGCGTCCTGAAGGATTCGCAAAATCAGCACAATCTTGTGGGTGGAAGTAATTTGCGAAGTACCGTCCTGCGCAGCGATACCCACCGACGCGCTGCCGCATGAGAACTGCCGGGTGGCTATCCCACTTAGTTCGAACTGGGAGAACAGGAGGCCGCGCGGGAGAGGAGAAGGTCGCGCTCCCGGGAGTTTTGTGTGAGGGCTGCGGCGCGGGTGAACTCGGCGCGGGCTTCGTCGAGGCGGCCGAGTTTGCGCAAGAGATCGGCGCGAACGCTTGGGAGTAAGTGGTAATTCTTCAGCGCGGGTTCGTTCGCGATCGCGTCGAGAATCGCAAGGCCTGCGGCGGGGCCCTCGGCCATGCCCACCGCGACGGCGCGATTGAGTTCGACGATCGGCGATGGAGCGACAAGCGATAGCGCGGCGTAGAGTGCGGCGATGCGAGGCCAGTCCGTCGCATCGGCGGTGAGCGCGCGAGCATGGCAGGCGGCGATCGCGGCCTGCAGGGTGTAGGTGCCAACGCTGCCCAGTGCGCGGTTCAACTCTTCGGCGCGCGCGAGCGCCGCGAAGCCGCGGTGAATCAGCAGTTGATCCCAAAGCGCTCGATCTTGATCGAGCATCAAGATCGGTTCGCCGCTTGCATTCACACGCGCGCGCGTGCGCGACGCTTGTATCTCCATCAGCGCGACGAGGCCGTGAACCTCCGGCTCTTCGGGTGCCAGTCCGGCGAGGATGCGTCCGAGGCGGAGCGCGTCTTCGCATAGCGCGGGGCGATGCCAGTCGTCGCCTGCGGTGGCCGAGTAGCCTTCGTTGAAAATCAGATAGATAACCTGCAGCACGCTTGCAAGCCGCCCGGAAAGTTCGGAGCCGCGAGGAACTTCGAACCCCACGTGCGCGTCGGCGAGCGTGCGTTTGGCGCGGACGATGCGTTGTGCGATCGACGGCTCGGACACGAGAAACGCACGTGCGATTTCATTCGTGGTGAGCCCGCCGATCAGTCGCAGCGTGAGTGCGAGTTGCGCGTCCGTGCCCAGCACGGGATGGCATGATGTGAAAATCAGGCGGAGCAGGTCGTCGCCAATGTCGTCATCGAGCGCGGAAACATAATCGGGCACGGAATGTTCCTGCTTCTCCTCGAGTTCGCGGCCGAGTTCATCGTGCTTGCGTTCGAGAAGGGAACGGCGGCGCACCAGATCGACCGCGCGATGCTTCGCCGCAGCCATCAGCCACGCGCCGGGATTCGCAGGGATGCCTTCGCGCGGCCATTGTTCGAGAGCGGCGACGAGAGCGTCCTGTGCCAGATCCTCTGCGGCGCCAAGGTCGCGCGTAATGCGCGCAAGGCCCGCGATCAGGCGCGGCGATTCAATGCGCCATACCGCGTCGATCGCTGCGTGAACGTCGCGCTGAGCGCCCTTCCGCGTGTTCGTTGGGTGAGTATCGGAAGACATGTCCGACACTCATCACAACATTTTTCTTTCTGAGCCGCAACGCAGCTATCTATCCCCAGCCGGGCATGCGTTTGCCGCTGCGTTTTACATGCTTGGTGCCGGCGTCCCATCGGACCATTTGCCTACTCCTATTAGGAAGACGGACAATGGTGGGAAGGATTTGAGTTGTGGATAGGAATCCGCAGAGATGTACCAGTAATTTACGGCCACAACGGGGGAGTTTGTGAGATTTGCTCCCCAGGCTGTGCCGTCTTTCGCCGCTTCGTAGAACATCAGGTGAGGGACATTGTGGCTCCCGTTATCGGTGAGATACGACCCCTTCGACATCATGTAGCTGACAGTCCCCGGCTCCAGTGCCGGCAATTCCTTTTTATCTATCGCTGCTTTGATTGCGGCGATGACTTCTTGCTTGGAATGGCCGGCCAGGATTAATTCGGTGCGTTTGTAGGCGTACGGGAGAACGGTGCGGACGGCTGGTGGATTGATGCACTCTGCGGCTCGGATTTTGGGATTCCAAAATTCAGGATGATCGAACATGGCCATCCATCCGCGTCCGACCCAGCAGACCCAGCCGTTTTTGCCCTGGACTGCGGTTTCGTAGCCGTGACGGGTTAGGACCACGACCGAGGCGTCCTGGGAAATAGCGTCTGGAGCGGCGCTCCGGGCGAGGGCAATTTCCGCGTCGCGATCCATTAGATATCGTTCCACCGGGGCCATTGTTGGATATGGCTGATTTGCGTCCTGTGCGGCTGCGGGCCGGGTTCGGACCAGCGCGGCGACGAGTACGAATGCGCTGAGGAACATGCCGTGTAATTGATTTCGGGTCATCTCGAGAACCTCCTAGTTGATTGCAGGTTGTGGAGAGCCGTCGTCGCGCGACTAAGGGACAGAAGCCCTCTCTACATAGGCGTCGTTTGAGGCGCCGCGAAATCGACAAAGCATGGAGAGTTTCTACTGCTGGCTCACGTTGGTGCCGGCCTCGTTCGTCTTCTTCTCGAACTCCTCGATGTTCTTCTGAGTCGCGGCGTCGAAGTCGGAAATATCAAAGAACCGGCGCACTTCAACCATTTCAATATCCTTGCCGGGGATGCGAGACGCCCATTCAAGCGCCTCTTCGCGCGACTTCACCTGAATCACCCAGTAGCCGCCGATGACTTCCTTCGCTTCGGGGAATGGGCCGTCGGTCACCTTGGATTTTCCTCCTTTGAACGTCACACGCGCGCTCATCGTCGCGGGCGGCGTCAGGCCGTCGAGCGCGAGAAGCACCCCGGCTTTCTGCAGTTCCTCGTTGTACTTCCTCATCGCTTCCATGTCCGTGACGTCGGGTACCCAGCCGGGCTTGGCATTTCCGTAGTCTTTGGGAAACATGATCATCATGAAACGCATGGTGTTCTCCTTGAAGGTTGAGCGGACTCCTTACTAGGGCCGCTACTCTTAATATAGGAGCTTCGACTGTGCTGGGCCGGCAATCTTCGGGCCGGCCCTTGCGTGGTGCCGCTCCACTTACGCGTCGAACGAGGCAGGCGGGAATCGACATCCGTTTACTAATTTCTTGTGTAGCGTAGGGTCCCGAAAGCACGTTATTTAGATATATAGCAGGGACATGAAGGATAATTCCGTCCGTTGAACCCTCGATTGCAGCAGGAGAGTCAATTCCCGTGGCAGTCGCAGAAGCCCGACGCGGCAGACGCGGCACACGTTGGTGGAGATAATCTTGCGACAGGGAAGGATCAAGAAGGGGCGGGCCGGAGTGGTCTTACGCGTAGCTTCTCGTGCAGCCTATTATTGTTTCGGAGGTTGAATTAAGCCTTTAGGAAAGAACGGTGAGCACGACGGCTTGCCCTGAGTTGCGCAAAGGGGGCACGAAGATTGCCGCCCTGCGAGGAAAACTTAAAGTATGGCGGGGACGACGGGACTCGAACCCGCGACCTCTGCCGTGACAGGGCAGCGTTCTAGCCGGCTGAACTACGTCCCCCGCGATTGGGTACTTCGAATGGTGGGCGGCCAGTGATTTGAACACTGGACCTTCCGGGTGTAAACCGGATGCTCTAACCGCTGAGCTAGCCGCCCGCACCCACACCTCATGCTATCCAAACGCTCTTCGTGCGTCAATGCAACACATCGCCTTTCCCATACAATACAATCCGGTCCTGTGGTTGGCACGCGGGAAATCCACACTCACGTCCACGACCTGTTCCTTCGCACAGTCCTGCCTGCCGCCAGATATCCTCGATCCCGTGCTTGCCCGCACACGCACCCGGCAGCATTTTGCGTCACCCGCTGAAGTTCTTCGTCGCATCTTCCGATTTAGCTATCGGCTAGCGATGCCGAAAAACGTCCCCTCGGAGGCCCGCCTGTCCACAAGGACAGCGACGCTTTTTTGCCTGTACGCGAGGACAGGTTTCCACTTGTCCCAACGGGTGTTAGCCGATTCACTACGCGGAGCCCAGCCGAAGGCTGGCTTCCACAGGCTACCGTGTTACTCTGCGACATCGAGGGGGTTCTAGTACCGCCTCCGAACACCTAATGTCTTCTCGACTCGGCGAAATTCTGGTCAAAGACAGCCTGATCTCCGCAGATCAGTTGAAGCAGGCGCTCGACTACCAGAAAAAGAATGGCGGCCGCCTCGGCACCTGTCTTGTCAAGCTCGGTCTTGTTTCCGACGACGACATCACGGCCGTGCTTTCTCGCCAATACGGCGTTCCCTCGATCAATCTGAAGTTTTACGAGGTCGATCCGTCCGTCATCAAGCTCGTCCCCCAGGAAACGGCGGTTCGCTACCAGATTGTTCCTCTCTCCCGCGTGGGTTCTACGTTAACCATCGCGATGACCGATCCGACCAACGTCTTCGCTATGGACGATATCAAGTTCATGACCGGCTTCAATGTTGAGCCTGTCGTGGCCTCGGAGACAGCTATCGGGGAAGCCATCACCAAGTTCTACGGCAGCGTCGAGAGCGTCGAAGAGCTCGACAAGGTGATGAAGGATCTAACCGGGGAAGATGCCGATGCCCTCGAGCTTGCTAGCGAGGAAGCCGAGATGGACTTGGCGACCCTCGAAAAGGCTGCCGAAGAAGCCCCAATCATCAAGCTCGTGAACCTGATTCTTACAGACGCAGTCAAGCGCGGCGCCAGCGACATTCACGTTGAGCCCTATGAGAAGGAATACCGCGTTCGCTTTCGCATTGATGGAATTCTTCAAAACGTGATGGCGCCTCCTCTCAAGCTCAAAGATGCCATCACCAGCCGCGTCAAGATCATGTCTAAGCTGGATATCAGCGAAAAGCGGCTCCCGCAAGACGGCCGCATCATGATCAAGTACGCCAAGGACGGGAAGAAAAAAGAACTCGACTTTCGCGTTTCCACCGTTCCCACCCTCTTCGGCGAAAAGATCGTTCTTCGCTTGCTCGACAAGGAAAACCTGCGCCTCGATATGACCAAGCTCGGCTTCGAGTCGGAGTCGCTCCAGAAATTCGAGCGCCAGATTTTGAAACCTTACGGGATGGTTCTGGTCACTGGCCCCACGGGTTCAGGGAAAACCAACACCCTCTATTCCTCCGTGGCTCGCCTTAATACGCCTGAAACCAACATCATGACCGCCGAAGATCCGGTCGAGTTTCAGTTGCCGGGAATCAATCAGGTTCAGATGAAGGAGCAGATCGGCTTGAATTTCGCTTCTGCTCTGCGAGCCTTCCTTCGGCAAGACCCCAACATCATCCTTGTCGGCGAGATCCGCGACTTTGAAACGGCCGAAATCGCCGTGAAGGCCGCTCTCACAGGCCACTTGGTGCTCTCGACCCTCCACACCAATGACGCGCCCTCGACGATCAGCCGCTTGATGAACATGGGTATTGAACCATTTCTCGTGGCGACATCAGTCAACCTGATTTGCGCCCAGCGGTTGGTCCGGCGCATTTGCGCGAATTGTAAGGAACCATTGCAGATCAATACACAAGCTCTTCTTGACGCAGGGTATTCGCAGGAAGAGGCCCAGACTGTGCAGGTTATGCACGGTCACGGCTGCAGCATCTGCAACAACACGGGATACAAAGGGCGCGTCGGTCTCTACGAAGTCATGGAGATCTCGGACGACCTTCGTGAGCTAATCCTTGTCGGCGCGTCGGCGCTCGAATTGAAAAAGAAAGCTCTCGAGCTTGGCATGATCACGTTGCGGCGCAGCGGGCTCATCAAGGCCAGCGCGGGACTCACCACGATGGAAGAAGTCCTGCGCGAGACGGTTCTCTAACTCGGAGGAGAGCATGGCAGGCATTACACTCAGCGAGCTCCTGAAGAAGATGATCGAAATGGGGGGGAGCGACCTTCACCTTTCGACCAACACGCCGCCGCGCGTGCGAGTCCATGGCCACCTGCGGCCTCTCGACATGCCGCCGCTGACGGCGGCGGACACGAAGGCGCTAGCCTACAGCGTGCTGACGGACGTGCAGAAGCACCGCCTAGAAGAGAGCCTCGAGCTCGACTTCTCGTTCGGGTTGAAAAGCCTCGCGCGCTTCCGTGGCAACATCTTTCACCAGCGCGGTGCCGTGGCGGCCGTCTTCCGTACGATTCCCTGGGAAATCAAGTCGTTTGACGCGCTCGGGCTGCCGCTGGTGGTGAAGGGGCTTTGCGACAAGCCGCGCGGACTGGTCCTCGTGACGGGCCCGACGGGCTCGGGGAAGTCGACCACGCTTGCCGCGATGCTCGACAAGATCAATAACGAGCGCGAAGAGCACATGATCACGATCGAGGACCCGATCGAGTTCCTCCACAATCACAAAAAGTGTCTCGTTAACCAGCGCGAAGTGCACTCCGACACGCACTCCTTTTCCAATTCGCTTCGTGCAGCCCTTCGCGAAGACCCTGATGTTGTACTCATCGGCGAAATGCGCGACCTGGAAACAATCGAATCGGCCCTGCGCATCGCCGAGACCGGTCACTTGACTTTTGCGACTCTGCACACCAATTCCGCGTCCTCGACCATCAACAGAATCATAGATGTGTTCCCGGCGCACCAGCAGCCACAGGTTCGCGCTCAGCTCTCCATGGTGCTCGAGGGCATCCTCTGCCAGGCGCTCATTCCCAAAATTGACGGTCGCGGCCGCGCAATGGTCATGGAAATTCTCGTGCCCAATCCAGCCATTCGCAACCTCATCCGCGAAGACAAGATTCACCAGATTTATTCCGCTATGCAGACCGGCACGGGAACCACCGGAATGCAGACTTTCAACCAGAGTCTTGCGAATGCCTATTCCCAGAAATTAATCACGTTGGAGACCGCGCTCATGCGCTCTTCCAATCCCGATGAATTGCAGGATTTGATCAACCGTGGAGTGACCTCGCCGCCGGCTGGTGGCCGGGCTCCTGTCCGCCGATAGAGTCAAGGAGGGATAACACATGCCTGTCTACACATACAAAGGAACGAACCAGGCGGGAGCCGCCGTCGCCGGTGAGCGCACCGCGGCGAATAAGGCCGAGCTCCAGAATATCCTGCGCCGCGAGCGCATCAATGTGAACAAGGTTTCCGAGAAGGGGCGCGAATTCAACCTCCCTAGCTTCGGGGGAGGAAAAGTCGACTCGAAGGAACTGGCTATCTTTACACGCCAATTCTCCGTCATGATCGACGCGGGCTTGCCTCTTGTTCAATGCCTTGAAATCCTTGCAGGGCAGCAGGAGAACAAGACCTTCCAGAAAATATTGAATGGCGTTCGCTCCTCCGTCGAGGGAGGAACGACTCTCTCCGCCGCCATGAAGCAGTACGACAAAGTATTCGACCCTCTTTACTACAACATGGTGGAGGCGGGAGAGACGGGCGGTATTCTCGACACGATTCTTCAGCGCCTTTCTACCTACATCGAGAAAAACGTCAAATTGAAGAGCGCCGTCAAATCCGCGATGATTTATCCAACCGCAGTTTTGGGGATTGCGGGTGGAGTCATCACCCTGCTCCTTTGGAAGGTCGTTCCGATCTTCACAACCCTTTTCAATGGTTTAGGAGTAGACCTTCCCCTGCCGACCAGGATTGTAATTGGGCTTAGCCACTTTGTCGGCAGCATTTACGGGTTTATGATTTTTGCTTTCTTTGTCGGAGCGGTCGTTGCGTTGAAATTTTGGTATGGCACCCCTCAAGGTCGATTCGCGATCGATGCGACAACCCTCCGCCTTCCTTTAATCGGCCTTCTCTTGCGAAAGATTGCCGTTGCCCGTTTTACGCGTACACTTGGCACTTTGATTTCTAGCGGTGTTCCAATTCTCGAAGGATTGGATATTACTGCACGCACGGCAGGGAACGCGGTCGTCGAAAAGGCCATCTCCCAAACGCGAAAGGCGGTTGAGGCCGGCAGATCATTGGTTGACCCTCTTAAGGAGACGGAAGTATTTCCCGGCATGGTCACCCAAATGATCGGCGTCGGCGAACAGACTGGTGCGATGGATGCCATGCTCCAGAAGATTGGTGACTTCTATGAGGACGAAGTCGACGTCGCTGTCAAGGACCTTCTGACAGCCTTGGAGCCTGTAATGATCGTCTTTCTCGGCGTAGTTGTCGGTGGCATCGTTATTTCGATGTATTTGCCCTTGTTTTCTCTTATCGGCAAGTTGGCGGGCTCACACTGAGGCCGCTTTCGACCTTGGCACTTCTTCAGGTTGAGCGGCGATCCCGCGCCCACAAGGATGTGGGGGCATTTGCAATGGACACTTCGATCACGCCGAACCAATGGCTGTCTTTGCTGGGACGGGTTCGCTTTCTAATCATCACTTTTCTAGTTGCTTCTGTGTTGGCAGCCCGTGAACTTACGGGTGCATCGCTTCCTCTCCGTGGTTTCGTCCCGCTGATACTTCTGTGGTACATGCTGGCGATCAGCTATGTCATTCTCCAGCGCTGGGTGCCGGAGGCAAGGGCGCACGCTCCCATCCAAATAGTGTGCGACCTTGCTCTCATTACCGGTGTCGTCTACATCACAGGCGCCCACGACAGCTATTTCTCCTCTCTGTACGTGCTGGCGATCCTCATGGCCAGCATTCTATTTTCACGGCGCGGGGTTTTCGTCGTTGCCGGTGCGAGTTTCGCATTGCTTGGCACCGTTGTTGAGCTGAGCTATTTCGGCGTCATTCCGAGGACCGCCACGACGAATCCTACTGGGCACTCGCTCGAAGTCTGGCTCGCAACAAATTTCTTTGCCTTTTTCGCCGTCGCTTATCTCGGTAGCGTCCTGGCTTTATCACTCCGCAAAAAAGGTGTGGAACTCGAGGCGAAGCGCGAAGAACTGAAGGCCCTTCAAACATTCAATCAGGACATTATCGAATCTATGCGTGGAGGGCTTCTCACCACGGATGCTTCCGGCCGCATCCTCCTTCTAAACCGTGCTGGCTCGGAAATTATCTCTGGCGGGTTCGGCTTGCATCGTGGGGAATTCGTCCAGAATCTTGTTCCAGGATTTTGGCCTGTAGAAACGGACGCTGAAGGCAACCCCTTGGCCTCTCGGAGAGAAATTGCGTTTGAATCTCCGGAGTTGGGCCAGCGTTATCTTGGTATCTCGATCTCGCCTCTTCGGACCGCACAAAACGAAAAGAGCGGCTACGTCTTCAACTTCCAGGACTTGACGGAGCTCAAGCGCCTGGAGAAAGAAGTTGTGACTAAAGAGCGAATGGCCGCCCTCGGCCGCCTCTCCTCCGCGATTGCTCACGAAATCCGCCAGCCGCTCGCGGCCATGACGGGAGCTCTCAAGGAGCTGGCCCGTCTCGCCCCGCTCGATGATGACGACAAGAAGCTCGTCCACATTGTCAGCAGGGAATCGCAGCGTTTAAACCAGATCATCACCGACTTTCTTGATTACTCCCGCGAAAAAACCTACTCCTTTACTGACTTGAACGTAACGTCGGTCCTTGAAGAGACGCTTACGATTCTTGAGCACGATTCTTCCTTTGTCGGGAAATATCGCATCGAGCGGAATATCAAGTCTCGTCACGCCCGTGCTGTCGTGGACCGCGATCGCATCAAGCAGGTTTTTTGGAATCTTTGCAACAACGCCCTCCGCGCCATGCCCGACGGTGGTGTTCTTACGGTCTCGATCGAAGCGAAAGAAGATTCCGTCCAGGTCCGCATCGCCGACACAGGCATCGGCCTCGACACCCGCCAAATCTCGCGCATCTTCGAACCGTTTCAGTCCGGCTTTACTGGAGGCACTGGTTTGGGCCTCGCCGTTGTGTATCAGATTCTCCAGGCGCACCACGGCCGCATCCGCGTTGAGTCGCCCAAAAATGCCGGCGCCGAATTTATCGTCGATTTGCCGCGCGCCACCGCGAAGGGCACCGTATCGCCCGCCGATTGGCAGGCCGAGCCGCGCGCGGAACTGTTCAGTCAAACGGGGAAGACATAGTTATGGCGCAGTTGTTGGTTGTCGATGATGAACGCTCGATTTGCGAGCTGCTGGAAATTTCCTTCCGCAAGGAAGGCCACAAGGTCGAGGTGGCCTCGAACGGCGAGGCCGCCAAGCGTCGCCTTGCTTCGCAAGTCTACGACATTGTGATTTCAGATATCCGCATGCCCGACATGGATGGCGTCGACCTCCTTCGCTACACAAAAGAAGTCTCGCCATCGACCGTTTTCATTCTCATCACCGGCGTGCCCACCGTCACCACGGCCATCGACGCCGTCAATTTTGGGGCCGACCGCTACGTCATCAAGGGTGATCGCCTTGTCGATGAGCTACGGTCGGCGGTCCAGCTGGTTGCCGAAAACCTCGCGCTCAAAAAAGAAGCATCATTCCTCCGCCGCGAAATTCGCCGCCTCACCGGGCTCGACCACATTATCGGCACCAGTCCGAAAATGCGCGCGATTTTTGAGCTCATCCAGAACATCGCTCCACAATCCAGCCGCGTTCTGATTACAGGTGAAAGTGGAACTGGCAAGGAGCTTGTCGCTCGCGCCATTCACGAAAACAGTTCCCGCTCGCACAAGCCGTTCATCACCATCAATTGTGGCGCATTTCCCGAGACCCTTCTTGAATCGGAACTGTTTGGGTACGTGAAAGGTGCCTTCACGGGCGCAAACGAAAACCGTCGCGGGCTTTTTCAGGCGGCCCACGGTGGCACTCTTTTTATGGACGAAATCGGTAACATGAGCGTCACCATGCAGGTGAAGCTCTACCGTGTTCTCCAGGAGGGGAAAGTCCGCCCGCTTGGGAGTACGGAAGAGACCGACGTGGACGTTCGCGTGATCGCCGCAACCAACAAGGACCTGGAAAAAGAAATCACCGAGGAACGCTTCCGAGAGGATCTCTACTACCGCTTGAGCGTGATTCCTATCAAGCTTCCGGCGCTTCGCGAGCGCCGCGAGGATATTCCATTGCTCGCACGCCACTTTCTCAGCCGCTTCGCTGCTTCCATGTCGAAGCAAGTCGACGGAATCGAGCCCGAAGCCATGCGCCGCCTGGAAGTCTACGACTGGCCCGGCAACGTTCGCGAGCTTGAGAACACGATCGAGCGCTCCATTGCCCTGGAACTGGGGAAGCGCATCACCGTCGAAGGGCTGCCCGAAAAGATCACGTCTTTCTATCAGGAATTCAAGTCCGGCGGCCAGCCCGACCCGAAGGCTTCTCTGATTCCAGATGGCGGACTTGATCTGGAAGAGCATATCGGGAACATTACGCGCACCTACCTGCTTGCATCCATGGAGAAAGCCGGGGGCGTCCGCGTCCGTGCCGCCGAACACTTGAAAATGACTTATCGCTCCTTCCGTCATTATGCGAAGAAATATGGCGTCTAACGTTCGCAGCTTCGGCGCGCTAGTTACCCTGCTTGCTTTGGGCAAGTCGAGAGGATGTTTTGGCGCCTCATCAAGCGCTTCCCACGCAATTTGCAAGCCGTCTAAATTGAGGGCTGGAACGGTTGGGCAGGTCGTTATCCAAGCGGGATTTAGTCATTTCAGGCAGACAAAAAATGTCCTTTTTTCAGCTTGATTGTACGGTGTCGCCGAATCCGCCGTCATTCATGGTAGAGGGTCCACTCGTAAGTGATAGAAATAGAAGCATGTACACCATTGTGTCGCATCCGGCAAATCGTTGTAAGATTCTGGCATAGGCCGTGCTCTTTGCCATGCGTACCCCGCCAGGGAGTACAGACGACTTTATGAAGTATCACTCTAAGGAGAGACAATGATTAACCGTAAGAACCAGAAAGGCTTCTCGTTGATCGAGTTGCTGATCGTCGTGGCGATCATTTTGATCATCGCGGCCATCGCAATTCCCAACCTGCTTCGCGCCAAGATTGCCGCGAACCAGGCTTCGGCTGTCGGCTCGCTCCGCACGATTACTTCGGGTGAAGCGACCTTCCAGTCGACGTATAGCGACGGCTACGCCATCACCTTGCTTCAATTGGGCGGTCCCGTGGGATCTAATACCTGCACCAATTCCGGGATCATTGACCCTGTTCTCGGCGGCGCTGACCCATCAACCAAAAGCGGATACCAGTTCACTGCTGATAAGGGTGACGGCGTCCAGTTGACGGGTGCTACAGTTCCGAACGGCTGCCCTGCATGGGGCTATACGGGCTTCAACTTTGCTGCAGCGCCCGTTTCTCCCGGCAGCACAGGAACTGCCTACTACTGCGTGGACGAATCTGCTGTGATCCGCACGGGCGTGGCCGCGACTACTAGCCCATGTTCTGGCGATGCAGCCGCTGCGGCTCTGCAGTAAGACTTGACCTGAATCAGCGCGATCTGAAGAGGGAGGAGGCATGATGAAGCTTCCTCCCTTTTCTCTAGTTTTTAGAGAGTGGTTCAAGGAGCGGGAATTAGTCGGGGCACATGCCTTTTTGCCAAGAGTGACGATGGGCAACCGTGCGGTGAGTGGCTCGAGACAGATGCGGGTTCAACCGCTGAGGTTCGGGGCTCAAGTTTTGCGGTAAGTTGCCAAATGGAGACGGACTGGCACCAATGCTCGCACACAGTCACAACTCGAGTCGCAACGAAGGCAGCAAGAGGGGCTTCTCTCTCGTCGAGCTCCTGATCGTCGTTGCCATTATTCTCCTCATCTGTGCGATTGCCATTCCCAACCTCTTGCACGCAAAGATCGCTGCAAATCAGGCTGCCGCTGCAGCAAATGTTCGTGCAATCACCTCGGATGCGCTTACGTATCAATCAACCTATCAAAATGGATTTCCGCCGAGTTTGGCCGCCCTAGGCGGCACGGGGACAGGATCTTGCAACGCCGCAGCGCTCTTGGATGACACGATTGCAGCAACTCCAAACCAGAAGAGCGGCTACACATTCGCTTATTCTGGAGAAAATGGAGTGTTGGCGGTTCCGGGTCAGGGGTGCGGGGCGCCTGGGTACAATGGATATTTCATCTCTGCCACCCCGATCACTGAGTCTGTAACAGGGGACGCCAGCTATTGCAGCTATACTCCCGCCAGCATTTATTTCGACAACTCCGGCACGCCTGCAGCTGACCCTAACTCGTGCGCGGCGCTTCCACCTCTCCAGTAAGATCCGCAAATCCTCCGGACACTCGCTCGCCGATTCGATAGCAGATGGTCCATCCCTGATAGTATAGGCATGTGAATGTCCTCGCCACGAAATGGATGATCTGCCGGCTGGTTTTGCTCCTGGTCCCAGCGGCGAATGTTCCGAGTGTCAAGTCGATCGTTCATGATATGGAATCGCGCTACCACCACGCGCGAACGCTCCAAGCCCAATTCTACGAACAATACACCGACGGCCACGGTGGCGGCGCTGCCGAGTCGGGCGTTGTGTATTTCTCTCGCCCCGACCGTATGCGCTGGGAATATGAATCTCCCCAGCAGAAACTCTTTCTCGTCGATGGCACCAACGTCTGGTATTACGTGCCTGCCGACAAAGTTGCGAGCCGTGCCCGCATCAGGCAGAGCGACGACTGGCGAACACCCATCGCATTTCTAGCCGGTAAGCTTGACCTGGGCAAATTTTGCAAGACGATTGAGTTGGCCGACCCCGAATCCGACTCATCCGTGGCCCCGCTTGTTCCAGAAGACTCCGTCCTGCAGTGCGTTCCTCGTTCGGGTTCCTCCGATTCTCCTGGGTCCATCCAGCTCATCTTCTTTGAAGTGCAGCCTTCCGGTTATCTGGCACGTATCCTGATTCGCCAGCCGGGTAACGCTCAGATCGAATTTCGCTTCGGCAATTGGAAAGAAGACATCCCGATCGAGGAAACCATGTTTCACTTCTCGCCTCCAAGCGGCGTTTCCATTGTGGATGAAGAATCGCTTCTCCAAAGTGTGCAGTAAGGCTGCTGGACATCCCTTTGTTACCTCTTATTCATCATACATTTGCGGCGCGTCGAAACTCCTCAGGTCGCGTGTGCTAAACTTCGTTTTGTAACGTCCAACTGCAAGGGACGCGCAAGCTTTCTCATGGCCGAATATGTGTGCAAAGTCGGGGACGCCTCCGGGCGCATCTTCCAGCAGCTCGAGAGCGCTCAATCCGAGCAGGAGGTGCGTCAGAGGCTCGTGGACCGTGGCTTATTGGTGTTCTCCGTTCACGCCACATTCAACGTTCTGGCCCAGTTGTCTTCTTCTGCCGGGCAAGGGAAAATTCGTCAGGACGAATTCCTGATTTTCAATCAGCAATTCAACACCCTCCTTCGCGCAGGCTTGCCGATTCTGAAGGCTCTCGACCTTCTCGCCGACCGTGCCGCTCCTACCCGGCTCAAGCCAATACTTCAGGATGTTCGCCATCGGGTCCGCGAAGGGGCTCTTCTCTCCGAAGCTCTTGCCGCGCAGGGTTCGTTTCCTCCTGTTTACGTCACCGTCATCACCGCCGGAGAGCGAAGCGGAAATCTTACGGGCGTTCTGGAGCAATACATCTCCTATCTGCGCGTCAGCACCGGCTTTCGCAGCCGCTTGATTACGACCTTGATCTATCCGGCTGTGCTGCTTCTCACTGCCATGGGCGTGGTTTCTTATATCGTCACCTACGCCATGCCTCAGTTTGCGAACCTTTATAAAGATCTGGATGTTCCGCTGCCTCACATTACGCAGATTCTCCTCGCAGCTGCGATTCCTCTCCGCCAATATTTCTTGTTTATCATCGCTGCCGTGATTGGCGGGTCCATCGCGATCTTCTTCTGGACGCGCTCCGACCGCGGTGCCATCGCCATCGACCGTCTCAAGCCCCGCATCCCCCACATGGGCGACATCTGGCTCAAAGCCCAAATCGCCCAATTCGTCCGCACGCTTTCGACGCTTCTCGCCGGAGGCACTCCATTGGTTCCTGCGCTCCACACCTCTTCCGCCGCCATTTCCACGCGCCTGATTTCTTCCAGCGTCAACGACGCAGCTGAGCGGGTCCGGGAAGGGAAGTCGTTGAGCGCAAGTTTGCAGGAAACTGGAGTTTTTCCTCCACTTGCGCTCGAAATGATCGAAGTCGGCGAAGCCTCCGGCGCACTCGCGCCCATGTTGCAAAGCGTCGCCGAATTTTACGAAGAAGAGGTTAATACAAGCCTGCAACGCACCTTGACGTGGATTCCCATCGTCATTTTGCTCGTCATGGCCGTCGTGGTAGGCTTCATTCTAGTGGCCCTCTATCTGCCCCTGTTTTCTCTCCGGGTCGGATAAGTGCGTAGGAGCGTATGACTACCGTTAACAACCCGCTGACTCCGCCGGGGCTTCCCGACGAGACTTCCGAGCGCGAGCAGGCCCGTCGCCTTGCCGAACGCTACCGCCACCCCTTCATTGACCTGCGCGAACAGCGCATCGACCCCGACCTTGTCCGCAGCATCCCTGCGGATATGATGTTCCGCTACAAATTCGTTCCTCTCGACCAGCGGGATTCGGTTCTTGTTGTGGCTATGGCCGATCCCAGCCAGCTCCACATGATTGACGAGCTCTCGCTCCTCTTGGGCAAACGGCTCCAGATTAAAGTCGCCACCGCCTCGCAGATCGACGATCTGCTCAAGCGTACCGAGCAATCACAGCGTGTCCTCGACCAGGCTACCGAAGGTTTCACCTTCCAAATTGTCAGCGAAGAAGACGACAGCGACGAAAACATCTCGATGGACAAGCTGACGCGCGAGACCGGCGTCAGTCCCGTCGTCCGCCTCGTCGATACCGTCATTTTCACGGCTCTCGAGCGCCGCGCTTCCGATATTCACATCGAAACACGTAATCAGGAAGTCGCGGTGAAGTATCGCATCGACGGCGTCTTGCAGTATGCCATGCAGCCTCTGGCGAAGGAGTGGCACGCAACTATCATTTCCCGCATCAAGGTGATGAGCGACCTCGATATCGCCGAGCGCCGCATTCCTCAGGACGGTCGCTTCCGCGTCCGCTATAAGGGCCGCTTCATCGATTTCCGCGTCTCCATCATGCCGTCGGTCCACGGCGAAGATGCGGTTCTTCGTGTCCTCGACAAGGAGACGCTGAGCGAAAAATTCCGCAATCTTACCTTGGACGTTGTTGGATTCGACGGCGAGGACCTTTCTCGCTTCCGCCGCTATATTCGCGAACCGTACGGCATGGTCCTCGTTACGGGGCCCACCGGATCTGGAAAAACGACGACCCTGTACGCCGCAATCAACGAAATCAAGAACGACGAAGACAAAATCATCACGATTGAAGACCCGGTCGAATATCAGGTTCGCGGCATCACGCAGATTCCTGTCAATGAGAAGAAGGGGCTCACCTTTGCCCGCGGACTGCGCTCCATTTTGCGCCACGATCCGGACAAAATCATGGTTGGCGAAATTCGCGATCAGGAAACCGCTCAGATTGCCATCAATTCCGCCCTCACTGGCCACCTTGTCTTCACCACGGTTCACGCCAACAATGTAACCGATGTCATCGGCCGTTTCATTAATATGGGAGTCGAGCCCTACAACTTTGTTTCCGCGCTCAACTGCATCATGGCCCAGCGTCTGGTCCGGCTGATCTGCGAAAATTGCAAGCGGCAGGTGCGCCATCCCGACGAGGTCCTGCGCGAATCGGGTTTCAACCCCGCCGAATGGTCGGGAATCCCTTTCTACGAAGGCGCTGGATGCTTGGAATGCTCCGGCAGCGGCTACCACGGCCGCACGGCGATCACGGAATTGTTGGACCTCTCCGACCGCATTCGCGAAATGATTATCGATCGCAGGCCGACTTCCGAGATCAAGCGGGCCGCGAAAGAAGAGGGCATGACGTTTTTGCGTGATTGCGGCCTTAAAAAAATTCGCCAGGGCGTGACCACTCTCCGCGAGATTAACAAGGTGACGTTTCTTGACTAGCCCGGTCTCCAGCGTCGTCTCACAGTTTCTGGAATTGGGCCCCGTGCGCCGCTTCGATGAGTGGACGCACGCCACCCCGCACCCTCCGATGGTTGTCGAGATTGCCCCGGCTCATGTTGCTGCGGCTCGCTGGAAGCGAAGTTTTGGCCAACTGGAGTCGTTTGCAGTAGAAGAAATTGCTGCCGGAGCCGTAGTACCGTCTCCCGTGGAACCGAATGTTGCCAACGCCGATGCGGTGCGCGGCGCGCTCCGCCGGATCTTTGCGCGGGTTCCTGCTCGTTCATCGGGCTTGGCTCTTTTGATCCCGGATCCGGCCGTGCGCGTTTTTATTCTCCCTTTCGACGCTTTCCCCCGCCGCGCCGATGAAGCTTTGCCGCTGCTTCGCTGGCGCCTGAAGAAGAGCGTTCCCTTTGACATCGAAGAGACCTCGATTTCCTGGACCCGGCAGTTGTCCAGGTCCGGCGGGCTTGAAATCGTCGCCATCGTGGCGCGTCAGAAAATTGTCTGCGAATATGAGGAATTGATTGAATCCCTGGAGGCGCATCCGGGCGTCGTCTTTAGTTCCACCTTGTCTGCCTTACCGCTTCTGGAAGATCGCGGTGCCACTCTCTACGTGCGTATTTCGGGGCGCTCCCTTACGACGGTGATTGTCCAGGACGGCAGGCTTTGCGTTTTCCGCACCAGTGAAATGCCGAAACCGGCGGCGGACCTTGCGCCACAGCCGGTGCTTGACGAAATTTTTCCTGCGCTTGCTTTCTTTCAGGACACTTCCGGCGGGTCCGTCGATCGCGTTCGTATGTCCGGATTTGGCCTCCGCGAAGATGTGTTCCGTCAGGCCCTGTCCAGCGAGCTCAAGTCTCCCGTGGATTCAGTTGGACGCGTTGATTCGATCGTGTCGCTTGGTTCAGAGGAAAAAGACATGATCGCGCGCGGTCTCGAGCCTCTCGCGGGTTGGATGCACGTGGGAGATGCGTAAAGAATGAGATTGACGCTCAACCTCGCTACGCATCCGCTCGAAAATAAGCGCGCGTTTCTGGTCGTCTCGCTGTTTTTGGGCGTAGTTGAAATTCTTGCACTGATCATTCTATCGCACAGCGTATATGTTTCCTGGACTTCCAGCCGCAAGCTGCGTGCTGAGATTGCCGAATATCAGCAGCAGATCAGAGCCGACCGCCAGCGCCAGCAGGAACTGAGATCATTTTTTCAAACGCCGAGGGCTACCAAAGTACTGAACCGCGCCGCATTTCTGAATTCGCTGATCGATGACCGCGCGTTTCCTTGGACGAAGGTTTTTATGGACATCGAACAGACCTTGCCTCCTGGCGTGCGCGTCGTCAGCATTTCGCCGACGCTGGAAAATGATCGCGCCAAAGTCACGCTGGTTGTCGGCGCAGATACGGATCAAAACCTCGTGAAATTTATTCAGGCCCTTGAAACGTCCAAAGTCTTTTCCGGCGTCCAGGTGGAAAAGGAACGGTACCCCGAACAGTCGAAGTCGGCTGACAAGGTCCTCGTCGCTCTTACTGTCTGGTACGAAACGACATGAACAAGAGTTGGCACGTCACCAAAGTGGCCGTCCGCATTTTGCTTGGCCTGATCTTTATAGCCGACGTTGCTTTGGGAGGATTCCTTTACTGGCAGTCACAGCAAACTTCCGTTCGGGCCTATTCGCAAGTGGCCACCCTGCGAATGCAGGCGAAGAAGCTTCATGCGGATGTGGAACGCGGCGACAGGATTCGTCAGTCGTTGACGCCTGCAGGGGAAGCTTGTGAAAAATTCTACAATGCCACCTTCCTGGATTCTGCCACGGGCTATTCCGCAATTCAGGCCGACTTGTCCTCCATCGCGTCCAAGGCGGGGGTGCATGCCAGCTCGGTGTCCTTCAAGCCCAAGGAGTTCTTGCAACAAGGAGTCACGGAGATTTCTATCAGCGAGGATATTGAGGGCGATTATCCGTCCGTCCTCCAATTCATCAACGGCTTGGAGATTTCTGACAATTTTTATTTGTTGAGAGGCCTCACGCTCGACTCCACCTCGTCTGGTGGTGCGAGTTTGAAGCTGCAGTTGGATTTGGCGACGTATTTCCGGAAATAGAAAGAAATGGATAAGACGCGCATTCGAACGTACGTCCTCGCGGGACTCTTGGTGTTTACGCTGCTGCTGTACTTCTATTTCCGCGAACCTTCGAGTGTCGGAAATTCTGTTGTCGCCGCCGATCAGAAATTCGAGCCCCTGGACGTGCGCGAACCCGATTTGCGTCTCGACTTGCTCGAAAAGCTTCACAAACTGAAATATGAAGGAACACACCGCAATATTTTCAGTGCGATCGCCCCGCCTCCGCCGGCAGCCGCTTCGGCCCCGGTGCATGAAGTGCAGAGGCCGGTGGGGCCGATGCCTCCGCCACCACCTCCTCCTGTGCAGTTTCCTGGCCAGTTTTTTGGGACGGAAATGACTCCTTCGACAGGGACGAAGCTGGCATTCTTTCAGCAAGGCCAAGATGTTTCCGTAATCGGAGAGGGGGGAGTGATTTTTGGAAACTTCCGCCTCCTTCACATAGGGGACGATTCCGTGACGGTCGAAGAGATCTCGACGGGCCGCACGACGACCGTGCCAATGCAGACGCAATCGGACCACGGTCCAGCGGCGGCCCCAGCGCCAGAGGACGATAGGCCGAATGACGAATAGAAACATTTCGGAAAAAGAGCCCTGTCGCGCGAGTAGCCCCGACGAATTCGTCCGCGCGGGCAAGGCGCAAGGGCGCTCGCGCGAAGCCGGCTTCGCCTACATCCTGGCTCTGGCCTTGGTCGTTGCTACCGTGATTCTCTCGGCTGCCGTGTTGGAGAGAGCCACTGCACAAGTGCAGCGGGAGCGCGAGCAGGAGATGATCTGGCGCGGGAACCAATACTCCCGCGCGATCCGCTTGTACTACCACAAAGTCGGCCATTATCCGGAAAGCGTGGATGATCTGTTGAAGGGCCAGCCTGGCGTGCGATTCCTGCGTGAGGCGTACACAGACCCGATGAACAAGGAAGATGGAACCTGGCGGTTCATCTACCTAAATCAGGCGGGGCAGATCATCGGCAGCACGCGCTACGCTTCGCTGCAGCAGATGGCGCTGATGGACACGCTGGGGCTGCAGCCGGGAGCCGTTCCGCAGGGGACGGGAGCATCCGGCCAACCGGGCACTCCGGCCGCGAGCCTTGCCGACTCCGACGACAATCAATCGAGCGCCGCGAGCGCACTGGCGAAACTGACGGGCGGATTGCCGCCGGCGCTTCCATATCACATCCTGATTTCCGACAACGAAGCGGCAGAGGCGCAAGCGTATTACGCCTCGCTGCAGGCGCAAGCGCCGACCCAACCGCCATCCTCGCAAACGACGGTGCTCGACGACACAGGAGTTCAGTTGACGCCCGAACAGGAGGCGGCGCTGAACTCCGCTCTCGGGCAAGGCGGAGTTTCCTCGCTGCTCTCGCAGGCAGGTTCGGGGAATTTGCAGTCGCTGCTCCAGCAAGCGCAATCGAGCGGACTTTCGTCCGTGGTGTCGCAAGCGCAGGCAAACGGATTGGCATCGAGCTTCGGGCAGAATTCGCAGAGCGCGTTTGGAAACTCCTCGGATTCGTTCGGGTCGTCGCAACCGCAACAGGGCGCTGCGGGAACGAGCCCGATTGGAACGGGCGGCGCAAACATCAACGCGCTTGCCGCGTTGAATTCAGGAATTTTGCAGCAGAAGCCAACTGGACCGGTCGATGGTCCGGTGCTTGGGGCATATTTGACAGGCGTCGGAAGCAAAGTCGACCGGCGATCGGTGATCTGGCTGCACGGCGCGAAGAAATACAGCGGCTGGGAATTTATTTGGAATCCGCTGGAAGACCAGGCAGCCGCGGCGCAGCAGCAATTGAATCAAGCCGGAGCGGGACTCGGAAACGCGACGCAAGGCGGATTGCCGGTGGCGAATCCGTTCGGCGGAAGCACGAATTTAAACGAGCCGGGAACGAATTCTCCGAATTCCAATTCACCGACAAATCCTTCCTCGAATGGTCCGTCTCAAAATCCGTCACCCGATCAGCCTTTCTCTTCGCAGCCATAGCAGCGAAGCACAGCGCAAAAGTCCTCAACTGCCGTTCGAGGGGCGCATCGCGCGCAAAATTCTTTCCACGTAGCTCTGCGTTTCTGCGAAGGGCGGAACGCCGCCATATTTTTCGACCATGTCCGGCCCCGCATTGTAGGCGGCGAGGGCGAGCCGCAGGTCGCCTTTGTATTTGTCGAGCAGCTCGCGCAGATATTTCGTTCCGGCATCGATATTTTGCGCGGGATCAAAGACGTCGCGGACGGAAAGCAGCGCCGCGGTCTGCGGCATCAACTGCATGAGGCCGCGCGCCTGTTTGGGCGAGACGGCGCGAGGATTGAAATTCGATTCGGCGGCGATCACTTTGGCGACAAGTTTTTCATCGACGCCGTGCCGCGCGGCGGCAGCGCGAATGAGATTTTCGTACGGAACACCGGAGGAAGCAGGCACCGGAGCGACGGGAAACGAGAACTGGTCCTCGGGCTCGATCGAGACGACATCGGCGGCGTCAACTTCGACGACTCCGCCATCCACATTCAGCTTGATGCGCGAGCCTTCGGCTTGATAGCCGGTGATGTGCAACCTCATGCCGGATTTCAAGACGGCATAGTCGGCGCGAGCCATCGTAGCGAAGCAGGCCAGAGAAAAAATCACCAGAATCGAAAATCGCGCGAGTGTCCGCATAGCGGCTTACCTGTTTTGGACCTCCTCTTCGCGGAAAACGTAGCGGTGAATCGCGTCGGCGACGCCGTGCTCGTCGTTGGTGCGCGTGACGGTCCAGCCGCGCGATTTCAAATCATCCACAGCGTTGGCCATGATAACCGGGAATCCGGCAAAGTCGAGCATTTCGGCGTCGTTCCAGTTATCGCCGAAGGCCATGATTTCCTCGCGCGCGATGCCGCGGCGGCGGGCCCATTCGGCGAGGCCCGCGGCCTTGGTGACGCCGGGGCCAAGCGCGTCGAGGATCGAGAGGTTGCGCTTCTCGTATTCCGTGAAGGCAATCGTGAAATCCGCTGAGTTGGGAAGCGAACGCAAGAGCGAATGAACGCTGCGCATGGCAGAGATGGAGCCGCTGAAGGCGACCTGAATGGGATCTTCGGCTGGTCCATCGCCGGAGAGACCGTCAGAGGCGAGACAATTTTCCAAGGGAGTGACGATGGCGAGGTAATCGACGCTGCGGCGGAGATAGGGGCCGCGGACGGGATCGTTCCAATCGACGCGCTCCATGACGATCTGGCGCTCTTTTTTGCGGTCGAAAATGACGGCGGTGCATTCGCGGAAATCACGGGTTGCTTCGACGATGGCGCGCGCCGTCGAGGCGGGCATCGCGGCGCGAAAAAGAGTGGCGCCATCGAGAGACTTGATGACGGCACCGTTGCTGGCAATCAGATGGAGACTTGAGGGCAAGCCTTCGGCGATGGGGCGGGCAAAATCGAAGCGGCGGCCAGTGACGAGGACGATCTCGATGCCCCTGGAGGCGGCTTCTTCGATGGCGCGGCGGTTCTCCAGGGAGACCTCCGAGGAGGTGTTGAGAAGCGTGCCGTCGAGGTCCATTGCGATCATGCGAATGGGCATCTGTCTATTGTAGCGAAAGGAGGAGCGGCTGGAGCGGGTGATGGTGGATGCAGATGGAAACATGGCCCAGGCAGGGCAAGCGAGGCAGGAGGCGATGTTACGAAAGTACCCGCGATTAGAAATGGGTGCGAATGAATGTTTTGAAGGAGTTACGGCGATTTCTAATCCCCGTGAGACGCGATTAGAAGGGCGGAGACTTGTGACTCGTGAAAGGCGCAATCGCGCGGGAAGCGCACATGCATTGCGTTGTTTCAGGCAAAGAGGGACCGAGTGTTGTGCGTGCAAATCTTTCGCGACTGCTTCCGGCGACATTTTCGTGCATGCCTCGACTGACGCTAGCACGAGGAGGAGAAGAAGTGGGGAAGAGAAAGGGACAGAAAAGGGACAAGGCATAGGACTCGACGAAGGAGCAGGGTAGCGAGAAGGACAGCTTTAAGGGACTGGACGAAAGGCCAAGAAGGACAGGGGGAAAAGAGGATTTCAAATTTGAAAATGAAGAGCAAAAGCAAAGCGGCGTCAAGCCTGCCTGCCGGCAGGCAGGCCGCCGCACCTGCCTACCGTGCCTTCGGCAGGGAAGCGGCAGGCAGGCTCCAAAAAACAAAAACAAAAACAAAGGCAAAGGCAAAAGCAAAGCGGCGATGACTCGCCGCACTCCACAAAAGGCAACACCAACACCAACACCAACACCAACACCAAGAACGGCGACAGCAACAAGAACGACGGCGCTGCCCTGAAGGCCACCGCTACGAGCGCGTGAGGGCGGGCAAGAGTTTTCGTTGGAAACGACCGGAGCATGGAAGAGGCTTGCGCGGTGGTTTAGAATAGAGGCCGGAATGTCTCCTACCTCGCAGAATTTTGTCCACCTGCATTTGCACACGGATTACTCCCTGCTCGACGGGGCGTGCGAAATCGGCGAGCTGACGGAGGAAGCCGCACGGCGAGGGATGCCTGCGGTAGCGGTGACGGACCACGGAAACCTGTTTGCGGCGGCGAATTTCTTCCACAAGGCGACGACCCACGGTGTGAAGCCGATTATCGGGTGCGAAGTGTACGTCGCGCCGGATAACCACAAGAACCGCGGGTCGGACGCAGAGCGGTCGAACCATCTGGTTTTGCTCGCGGAAAACGAAGAAGGCTACCGGAATCTCATCAAGCTCGTTTCCACCGGATTTCTCGACGGCTTCTATTACAAGCCGCGCGTGGACCACGACCTGCTGGCGCAGCACGGCAAGGGGCTGATTGCGCTGTCGGCTTGCCTGCGAGGAGAAGTGGCCTCGGCGCTGCTGGACGAGAAATACGACCAGGCGAAGGCGAACGCGTACCGGCTGCGGGATATTTTCGGGAAGGGGAATTTTTTTCTGGAGGTGCAGGACCAGGGCATCGAGGTGGAGACGCGGGTGAACCGCGAGCTGGTGAGGCTGTCGAAGGAATCGGGGATTCCGCTGGTGGCAACGAACGACTGCCACTACCTGACGCAATCGGACGCGCACGCGCAGGAAGTGCTGATGTGCATTCAGACGGGCAAGACGATGTCTGACGCGCAGCGGATGAAATTTGCGACCGACCAATTTTATTTCAAGACCGCAGAAGAGATGGCGCAGGTGTTTCGCGAGCTGCCGGACGCCGTGTCGCGGACGGTGGCGATTGCCGAGCGCTGCAACGTGAAAATCCAACGGGTCTCGAACCCATTCCCGGAATTCAAGGTTCCCGAAGGGCACACGACGGACACCTATTTCGAAAAGGTGGCGCGCGAGGGATTTGCGCGGCGGGCGTTGCAACTGGAACGTCTGGAGAAAGAAAACCGGCTGCGACAGCCACTAGCGGCGTACGAGCGGCGGCTGAATGACGAAATCGAGATGATCAAGAAAATGCGGTTCGCGGGTTATTTTCTGATCGTCTGGGATTTCATTCGCTACGCAAGAGCGCAGGGAGTGCCGGTGGGGCCGGGGCGAGGCTCGGCAGCGGGAAGCCTGGTGAGCTATGCGCTGGAGATTACGGACGTGGATCCGCTGCAATACGATTTGCTGTTCGAGCGGTTCCTGAACCCGGAACGAATTTCGATGCCGGATATCGACATCGATTTCTGCATGAGGCGGCGAGGAGAAGTGATCGAGTACGTGCGGCAGAAATACGGCGCGGAGTCCGTGGCGCAGATCATCACGTTCGGGACGATGGCGGCGAAAGCGGTGCTGAAGGATGCCGGGCGGGCGCTCGACATGCCGTACGGCGAAGTGGACAAGATCGCGAAGCTGGTGCCGGCAACGCTGAATATCGAGCTCGAAGACGCGCTAAAGCAATCGCCGCAGCTCGAATCGCTGCAGAAATCGGACGAGCGAGTGAAAGAGCTCGTGGAAGTGGCGCTGCGGCTGGAGGGGCTGGCGCGGCACGCGTCGACGCACGCGGCGGGCGTGGTGATTTCGCCCCGGCCGCTGACGGAGATCGTGCCGCTCTACAAGTCGAATAAGGAAGAAGTGACGACGCAGTACGACATGAACGCGCTCGAGCGGATTGGCCTGCTGAAGATGGATTTTCTGGGGCTGACGACGCTGACGGTGCTCGACGATGCGGTGCGGATGATCGAAGAGAACCGCGGAGAAAAGCTGGACCTGAACGCGCTGCCGCTGGATGACGCGGCGACATATCTGCTATTCGCGCGCGGGGATACGACGGGCATTTTTCAGTTTGAATCGCACGGGATGCGGGACATTTTGAAGCGCTATCAGCCAACGCGGCTGGAGGATTTGACGGCGCTCAACGCGCTCTACCGGCCGGGACCGATCCAGGGCGGGATGATCGACGATTTCATCGCGCGGAAGCACGGGAAGAAGAAAGTCGCCTACGACTTGCCGGAGCTGGAAGAGATTCTTTCAGAAACATGGGGCGTGATCCTGTATCAAGAGCAGGTGATGCAGATTGCGAACCGGCTGGCGGGATTTTCGCTCGGAGACGCGGACATCCTGCGGCGGGCGAT
>Ga0335073_10000055_pt1 | contig 134261 bp, 118 predicted proteins | sample Lox_Sample_22_FD_207093 | JGI IMG/M metagenome (GOLD analysis project Ga0335073, IMG submission 207093) | Soil microbial communities from Loxahatchee National Wildlife Refuge, Florida, United States - Lox_Sample_2.2 | ecosystem: Environmental > Terrestrial > Soil > Wetlands | place: USA...
GACCTACCGGCCACTGGGTGCGCATCCGTCCTCAGGCTGACGACCGCCAGCGCGCCGTCGAAATCGCCAACAGCATCAGCCCCAAGGAAGGCGAAGCCTACCTCGTCCGCCTCGACTGATAGCCCCGGCCTTTGAGCTGTCGTCCTGGGCCTTGAAGTTGTCATCCTGAGCGCAGCGAAGGATCCGCGGTTGTTTTTGAGAATTCGTCAGGTCAAGCGAAACCCGAAGGGATTGTCATCCTGAGCGCAGCGAAGGATCTGCGGTTGCTCTTATGAATTCATGCGGTCCAGAGCGCGACGATAATCCGCAGGCTCGCAATCGAACCAATCCCGGCTCAAATCAATCCATGCAGGATCTACTGATTCGATCAGATCAATCTTCCGCGATCGCTTCCAGCCTTTCAGTTGCTTCTCCCGTGCGATGGCTTGGACGACCTCTTGGTACCCCTCGAACCACACCAGGCGATCGCAATTGCAGCGGGCCGTGAAGCCAGCATGTTCTTTCCATTTGTGCTGGAATACCCGTCTTTGCAGGTCGCCCGTAATTCCGATGTAAAGCGTATGGCTGCGGCTGGCCATGACGTAGGTGAAATAAGGACCGTCGTGCATGAACGCATGCTACTTCAAACCGATCTCCTTGCAACTACTACCCTTTAGCTGCCGTACCCGCGATGCTCCAATGACCGCAGCTTTTCGCTCGGCGGCCATGAGATGGTGAGAAGAAACTCCGAGTCTTCAATCGCCTCGACATCATGCTTGATCGAAGGCGCCAGAGTGAACAGGCTGGAGGCGCGCAGATCGTGCGTCTTCCCTTGTGCGTTGAGACGAATGGCTCCCCGGAGTACATGGATCGAGATGGTGCCGTCGGCATGATGCTCTTTCAAACGGGAGGCGCGCTCCATCGAAAAAAGTACGACGCGAAAGTCGGAATTCTTGAAGAGCGTCTTCGCGAAATGACCCGACGGCCAGGGCTTCTTCGTGGCGGAGTCTGCGATCTCACGTGACAGGTCGAATTTCGCGAAATCGGTGGCGGGCGCGGCGGGAGCAGGGGAAGCTGATGCCATAACGCGAACCTCCAATGCACAGTAGGATGCTTCTTTACCGTGTCGTGCGCAAGCTTACCGGGTCCAGCGTAATGATTGCACCAGCGATTGAGCTCGCATCGAGTAGAGTGAACTGGTCAACAGAAGCGCATTCCCTGGCGGTAAGCAAATCCGCCAAATCGCGAGTGCTTAGCAGAAAAGAAGCGGTTCGGGCTGTTCTCGCACTATATGGGAGAACACCCGGAGCAATTCATCCCCGGATCATCATCGAAGCGTACAGTGCCGCCAGAACTTCGATGATTTGAACCGGAATGTTCGGGAATCGCTGCGCGAATCGGTTGAGCACGGAGAGACTATGAAACTGCGGAAACTTGTGGTGGTCGTGACGCTTCTGGCGTTATGTACGACTCAGGGAAATGCGTGGTGGGATGGCGGCCATGAGACCGTCGCCTATATCGCTTACCAGAGACTGAAGCCCGCAACGAAGAAGAGGGTGGATGCGCTTCTGCAGCTGAATCCGATGTACGCGAGCTGGACTCAGGGGATTGCGAAGGACAAGCAGGGGCTGGTGGCCTTTATGAAGGCGGCTACCTGGCCCGACTGCATCAAATCGTCAACCTGTATCAGCGGCTACACCAGCGACGGCGGCAGCGTGCCCCCGGGCAATCCGACCGATGCGCAGAACATTGGCTACGAAGACCACCTGATGCACGCGTACTGGCACTTCATCGATGAGCCCTACAGCGCCGGTGCTCCTGGACAGCCTCCGAAAATGCCCAATGCGCTGACCGAGATAAAGCTGCTTACCGACGCCATCGGGACTGACGAATCGGACGACATCAAGTCATACGACGTGGTGTGGCTCGAGCACCTGGTTGGTGATGTACATCAACCGCTCCATGCCACCTCGCGCTTCACGAAGAATCACCCCGACGGAGACGCAGGCGGCAACCTCGTGTATCTGTGCGCCAAGCCATGCAAGGATGAACTGCACGCCTACTGGGACGGTCTGCTGGGAGATGCGGCGATGACCGAAGAGATTGCAACTTTTGGAAATCAATTGCTCACGCGAAAGATGCCAGTGAAGGCGACGGAGACTGATCCAGCGAAATGGGTGGATGAGAGTTTCGCACTGGCCAAGTCGAGCGCATACGTGGCGCCGATCAGCGATGACAACGATCCGAACCAGACGATCTCGGCCCGTCCCGACGCAAAGTACGGAGCAATAGCATTGCGGGTCGCAGAAAGCCAGGTTCTGTTGGCCGGATACCGGCTGGCGGAGCTGTTAAATACGCATCTGAAGTAGTCGTCACCCCATAGTGCAGAAGAAGATAGTGGCACTCGCCGATGCTGCTTCCGGATCGGCGGCCTTTCCACCCGCTTACTAAATCCGCCTGCGAGGAAACCGGCAGCGGGTGGGAGCCGTCAGTATTTGCGGGAGGGTCGCATGCCTGGCTTTGCCTGTACATCGCTTCTCACACTCGCTGCAACCCTGGCGGAAGATGCGCCGGTTATGCTCGGCACGAGTCTCGCAAGGCATGCGGATTCGTGGTGAATCCATCCAACCTGCAGCGCATCGCTTTAGTCGCATGCATGATTGTTTTCGGAACTTGCGGCGCGGGCGGGCAAACTCCGCCTTTGCAGGATCGCTCCCTGGCGCAAAAGCCATCGGCTCCCCTTGGTGCCTCGCGTTCCGCCGAGCACAAAGGCCTCTTCACCATTGACGTTGTCGTGACCGATGCGGCCGGAAACCCGGTTTCGGACGTCGCGCCCGAGGATTTCACTCTTCTCGACAACGGCCAACCGGCTCGGATTCGCACCCTGCACAACTCTCTGGCAACGCCATCTGAACCACCGCCCGAGTTGATCTTCGTCCTCGACACCGTCAATCTCTCCCCCCAGCAGTTCACGCAGACCCAAAGCGCGATTGTTCGTTTCCTGCGGCGCAATAACGGCCGCATGGATTCCCTATGTTTCCTTTACCGGCTCACCCGCGGCGGGCTGTTTTCTTCCGCGATGCCTACTCGGGATGGAAATCTGCTGGCCAAAGAGGTCGAGCAGCGCAGGTCTCCGCGAACGGTGTGGAAAAACGAACGCGATCCACTTGGCACATCGAAGGGCACGTCGCAGCCCAACCCGCTCTCTCTGCGCGCCCTGGGTTCCATTGCCATCGATCAGAGGGAGATACCCGGGCGCAAAGTCGTCGTGTGGATCAGTCCGGGCTGGCCTGTGAATGCCGGCGACAACGGCTTCGACGAGGCAACGGAATTGTCTACCCGGCTGCGGGAAGCGCGAATCACGCTGGACAATGTTAACGTCTGGCCGAATCCAGACCAGTCATTTGACTATCGCGACTACCTCGAAGCGCCTCGATCGCAAAAGGACATGCAACCCGCCAAAATGGCACTTCAGGCGATCGCGAAACAGACGGGAGGCCTGGTACTGGACGCGTCGGGTGATCTCGACCGAGACATCGATCGCTGCGTCGGAGAGTCGCAGAGCTTCTACACTCTAACCTTCAATCCCCCGCACACCTATCAGATGGACGAATACCACAACCTCCGTGTTGAGGTGGCCCGTCCTGCCGTGACGGTACGCGCTCCCACGGGCTACTACAACGAGCCTGTGTATTTCGACAATCCCCGGCCCGGGATTGAAAAGGTCACCGTCGCGCAGCTTGAAGAACTGGTGCATTCGCAGACCGACCTGTTGCAAAGGCTGGATAATCTCGAACTCACCGAACGGCTAAGCACGCCCCGCCTCGATGCGCTGTTGACCGTGATCCACAGCGAACGGGAACGCCAGGCGCTGACAGCGGATGCCGATCTGTCGATCGCACTCCAGCCCCCGGCGGGTGAAATTGTGAATCGGCCGCCGCCTCCGGTGGAGGAGCAGCGCGCCATTCTGCAGCGAACATTCGACTACCTGCAGAAAGCAATTCCTAAATTACCCGACTTCTATGCCTTCAGAGACACGGTGCGCTTCGAAGAACCTCCAGAACGCGACACCGAGACCTGGAAGATGCCGCACCAGGACCAGAGTCTCCACTTTGCCGCTGAGGGGCACGCTACAGTTCTCTATCGGAATGGGCAGGAGGTGGTTAAGAAAAAGCAGAAACTAGGCAAACGCGCCGTCGTCCGCGGAGTGCGCGCACGCGACCTTGAAATACAGGGCACGTTCGGTCCCATTCTTACCTATGTGCTGACGGCCGCCACTACCAGCCCGAGCACCCTTGGCTGGAAGCGCTGGGAGCGCGGCAAGTACGGAGATCTGGCCGTGTTCTCCTACAGAGTAGCCAGCACGAACACCGGGCCCGAGATCACGTATTGCTGCCTTCCCGAAGGCGATGGCAACACCCCTTACCGAAACGGGACCGGCACCTACGGCGAATTCGCGGTCAACCCCGATACCGGGGCCATCATGCGCATCGTGATCAGTGCAGATCTCGACGAAGAACGGGATCCTGACGTGCCCCTCATCCGGTCGCACGTCATGGTCGAGTACGGTCCGCAGGAACTGGGCGGCAAGACATATATCTGTCCCCAGCGGAGCGTGGAGGTCTCACGCGGCCGCTCTGAGCGCGAGCTCTACGAGTGGGGCATGGTCTTCAGCCTGTACGGCTATTTCGAAACCATGATCAACGACGTGACCTTCGGCGAGTACCACAAGTTTGGGTCGGAAGTCCGCATCCTACCCGGATTCCAGGAAACTCAGTAGACGAAACAGGGACCTGTCAGCAGAGTTCGCCGGCTGACTGCGATTCTCCTTCACCGGCGACAAGCAGAGGAAATCGCGAAAACCCCACGCCCCCGCTGACTGATCCCTTGCACCTCTCACACCGACGATTGGCGCACCGTGAGCAGCGGCACACTTCGTCATTGCATTGAGTAGATGCGCTCACCTCGCGGCCCGTTGGTCTCAATCCCCAAATTTCCGCCCTGAAAAAACAGCCACCTCGCCCACGCCTCGACGCTCTGACAATTCACTCGCTTCACTCGCTCTAATATCTGCGGGAACATCCCTCGCTGATCCCCCGTACCACCATCAGAGGGCCATATGCAGACTCTGCGCCAGGACATTGCCTACGCATTTCGTCAGATGCGTCAGTCCCCCGTCTTTACCCTGACTGCCATGCTCACGCTGGCGCTCGGCATCGGAGCCACCACCGCCATCTTCTCGCTCATCCACACCGTCATGCTCAAGTCCCTGCCGGTGGTGGATCCCTCAAGCCTGTACCGTATCGGCGAGGGAAATGACTGCTGCGTCGAAGGCAGTCCCCAGGACAACTGGGGCATGTTCTCCTATCCCTTCTACGAGCTCATGAAGAAGAACACACCCGAGTTCGAAGAGCTCGCCGCCTTCCAGGCCGGAGGCTGGCAGATCAGTACCCGTCGCAGTGAGAGCGACCGCATCGCCCGGCCTCTGCGCAACGAATTCGTCAGCGGCAATTACTTCCACACCTTCGGCCTCGGCGCCTTCGCCGGACGCACCATCCAACCCACTGACGACCAGCCCTCCGCCGCGCCCGTTGCCATGCTCAGCTATCGCGCCTGGCAGCAGCAGTACGGATCCGACCCTAAAGTCGTCGGCTCAACCTTCATCCTCAACGGCCATCCCTTCACCATCATCGGCATCACTCCGCCCGGATTCTTTGGAGAAACCCTGCGCAGCGACCCTCCCGACCTCTGGATCCCCATCAATCAGGAACCCATCTTCAGCGGAGCCAACTCCTTCCTCCATCACTTCCAGGCCTGGCTGCGAGTCATCGGCAGACTTAAGCCCGGCGCAACTCCCAACGCCGTACCCGATCGCATGACCGCTCTCATCCGCCAGTGGCTGGTTAATGACAGCGGCATGCCCGCCGACTGGATGTCCGGAATCAAAGCCGGCCTGCCCAAGCAGGTCGTCAAAGTTGTCCCCGCCGGAACCGGCGTCGGCGTCATGAAAGCTGATTACGGCGCGAATCTCCGCATCCTGCTCGGGGTCTGCTGCCTCGTCCTGCTCATCGCCTGCGCCAACATTGCTAATCTCCTGCTGGCCCGCGCAGCCGCGAGCCGCGCTCAAACCTCCATCCGCCTCGCCCTCGGAGCATCGCGCCGCCGCCTCATCCGCCAGGCACTGACCGAAAGCATCGTGCTCTCCGTCCTCGGAGGCCTCGCCGGCCTCATCGTTGCTTTCCTCGGCGTGAAGCTCATCGTCGCGCTCAACTTCCACGGCGCCAAGTTCGTCCCCATCGACGCAACGCCCTCTCTGGCCGTGCTCGCCTTTGCCTTCGCTCTGTCACTCGTCACCGGCGCGCTCTTCGGAACTGCGCCCGCATGGTTCGCCTCGCGCTCCGATCCTGCCGACGCCCTGCGCGGCGCCAATCGCAGCACCCACGACCGCTCCAGCCTTCCGCAAAAGATCCTCGTCGTCTTCCAGGCAACACTCTCCGTCGTCCTGCTCGCCGGCGCCGGCCTGCTTACCCGCAGCCTCATGAACATGCAGCACCAGGACTTCGGATACGACACCGACCGCCGCGTCACCATCAGCCTCACCGCACCCTACAGCGCCTACTCACAGCCCAAGCTCGACGCCATGTACCGCGAGCTCCAGGACCGCCTCTCGCACATGCCCGGCGTCGAGCGCGCCGCGCTCGCCCAGTACACGCCTCTGCAAGACAACTGGGGCGAAATCGTCATCCGCGAGGGCCACCCGATGCCCAGCATGACCGATCAGCACATCGGCTCGTCATGGGATCACGTCAGCACCGGCTATCTCGAAACCCTGGGACAGAAAGTCATCCGCGGCCGCTCGATCACTGCGGAGGACTCCGCCTCCACCCGCAACGTCGCCGTCGTTAACCAGGCCTTCGTGCACACATTCTTCAAGCCGGGCGAGGATCCAATCGGCGCACACTTCGGTCTCGACCTGCCCCGTTACGGCTCGACCTTCGAAATCGTCGGCGTCGTCGGCAACGCCAGATATGGCTGGGACTTCGCCAACCGCGAACCGCCCCGTCCCCTGTTCTTCGTCCCGCTGGCCCAGCACAGCGTCTATGACAACCCGATGATGCAGAGCATCGACGACGAAACGCACTACATCGAGGGAGCGGTGCTCGAGCTCCACAGCAACAGCATGGAAGGCCTCGAGCCGCAGGTTCGCAACATCCTCGCCGACATCGATCCGAATTTCGTTCTGCTCAACATCCAGAGCTTGCAGGAGCAGGTCGACTCTAACCTCGATCAGCAGCGCGCCATCGCCCAGATGACCGGCCTCTTCGGCCTCCTCGCCCTCGTCCTCGCCGCCGTCGGCCTCTACGGAGTCACCGCCTATGCCGTCGAGCGCCGCACCAGCGAGATCGGCGTCCGCATGGCGCTCGGTGCAAACCGCGGCAACGTCGTCAGCCTCGTCCTCCGCGGAGCCTTTCTGCAAATCCTCATCGGACTCGCCATCGGCATCCCCATCTCCATCGGCTGCTCGCGCCTGATCGCCAACCAGCTCTATCAGGTCAAGGGATGGGACCCGCTCGTCCTCTCCGTCTCCATTCTCGCTCTCGGAATCTGCGCCTTTCTCGCCAGCATCATCCCGGCTCGTCGCGCCGCATCCATCAACCCGGTAACCGCCCTGCGCACGGAGTAGTTTGTAACGCATCAGTTTCTTACAAGGGCTCGCGAGGGGGCATATGAATCAAGCCAAAGTACGTCGCTCCCTCTCCGAGCGAGTGTATTAGCGATTTCGCGTAGATCGCGCTCTTTCTATGGCAAACTTTCGAGTTAACGACCAGACAGGAGTTGCGAGCAGATCCGATTCAAACACCACATGAAAACACTGATCGTGATCTTGCTGTTCCTCGGAGTGTCAACGCAAGTATCTGCACTCCGAGGCAAAGCAGGCGCCGATGGATCCCAACTGGAAAGCGCTGATGGCATTCTGCAGTCAATCGACAACGCCACCGTGACTCATGTTGGAGAGGATCTTCTGGTTAAGCAGAAGGACGCTCCCACTCCGGTTCAGATGGTATTTACGCGTTGCCTGGGGCTGGGTGTCCAGTATGAAGAGAACCAGTGGTGGGTTCTTCCTATAAGCGCCACCGGTGCGCTGGTGAGTGCGAACCGAGCACTCTGGATTCTGCCGCTGGAGGCGACTTCAAAGGATCAATCATGGCATCTGAAGTTGGACGGCGGAGACCTGAGCGCGAAAAAAACTGAAGCGGGACTGACAGTTACTCTACACGCGAAGAGTGTAACGCTCTCCAGGGCGGAGGCTCGGCCGCACAGCGACCCCTTCGGACATCGATTTTCTCTTAAGATGTCCGGCGGCGCTGAGTTGGAGGAAGCGCTGGCCGCGTTCTACTGGGGCACTATCCTGCCATCGGTTGTGGAGAAGACCATGGCAGCGAGCTTCCCGTACCACGACGGATATGTTTTGAGCACGCTGAATGTGAGCTCGTATGCAGGTTCCTATCCGGCAGTCGATCACGAATTTCAAATCAAAGGACGGCTGGCCATGGGCTCGGAGGCGGATCTGGATGTTGTGCGGCGAATGATCGAGCTCCAGTTCAAGCTCATGAATGACGATCCGGAACGTCTTTATCGAGCTCCCACATCGGTCCAGCCGGACGGAAGACGCGAATATCACGTACGTAGAAATAGCCTGGATAACCGGCAGAACGCAGCTATGTTTCCTCTGACCGGAGACATTGAAGTAATCGATGAGTCGTGGCGCTACTATGAGAGCAGAAAAGATAGAGCGTGGCTGCAGGCGAACATCGGCAACCTGGAACACGCGGCTGGCTGGGTTTTGTCCAACACCGATCAGTACGGACGCGTGTGGTCCGATGTCTATTACGAAGACCAGGTAATCAAGGACGGACGTGTAACGCAGGCCCAGGCATTTGCCTCACATGCCTTTGCATCGCTCGCGGGCATGGAGAAGCTGCTGGGACGGCACGATGAGGCCGCCCGCTTTGAAGACGCCTCAACAAAAATGGCCAACGTTCTGGTTGCGCCTCTTCCCACAGGGTACTGGGACGCGACGAACGGAAGATTCATCGATTGGGTCGACCGTGACGGCAAGGTCCACGACCACATTCATCTTCTTGCCAATGAGCTGCCAGTGGCCTTCGGATATGCAACAGCGGAGCAGGCCGCGCAGGTGCGTCGCCTGATCGACATCAATGCCGAAGAGTTCGAGCGCTTCCCCAGCTTCGTGGCGGCGAAGATTGCCGACTACAATAAGTCCGAGATCGGCTCGGGCGGTCCGTATGATCTATGCGCTGCAGGCAGGTATTGGTACTGGGATGCCGCATTTCGTGAGTCGCAGCAGCAGAGCGACATACTGCTCCATCAGCTAAAGACAGTGGCGGCAGAAGGCGCGAAAAATGGCTACTTCATGAGCGAACGGTACGACTTGGATCACGTGTATTACATCGACGGCAAAGACGCGCACGGGGCTGAGAAATACTACGAGTATCCAAATGTCTTCGCGGCTGTGCTGATTGAGAAGCTGCTTGGCTTGACTATCCCCGCTGACTCCGATGTGTCCGTCGCACCGCATCTGACGAGTTACGGCAGCGTAGAGTTTGAAATTCCCACGTATGCGTTGCGCTACAGCTATAGCCAGGACGGATTTGTACTGAAGAATCTGTCTGACAAGCCCATGCGATACAAGGTGGATTTGTCGGCGCTTGGCTTTGCCGCTACACATTACCGGCTGAAGAGCAAATCTCAGAACGAAATCACCGGCGCGCGTTCCACGCTGACTTTGGCTGCACATGAAGAGGCGAGTTGGAATCCAGTGCGATAGGAGATGAGCGACTGAGGATTCCCCATCAGTTCAGCCAAAGCGATTCAATGTTGACAGTGATCCAATCACAGTCGCACCAAATGGCGGATCAAGCCAAATCCAATGCTCAATAAGATCAGGTGAATCACATTTTGTTTGAACCTCAGCAGCAGCACGAGCGAAAAAATCACCCATCCCAGCGAGATTGCATCAAGTCCTCGGAGCGCTAACGTCCCTGTCGGAAAGATGACTGTCCTCCCCAGGAAAAGCGTCAGGTGAAGAATCGCCCCGACCACGACAGCCGTGATCAGTGACAGAACACCCTGAATCGTCGGCTTGCTCTGCGTTTGCTCCACGAGCGGCGCGCCGGCAAAGACGAAGAAGAAGCACGGTAGAAAGGTGTAGAAGGTCGTCACCAGAAGACCCAGCGTCCCCATCCAAAGCGAGCCGTGAAAGTGGTTGTATCCGGCCATGAATCCAACGAAGGCCACCACGATAATCAGAGGACCGGGAGTTGTCTCGGCGAGTGCGAAGCCGTCCGTCATCTGCAGCCTGCTCAACCAGTGCAGCTTTGAAACCGTGACCTGCGCCACATACGGAATGACCGTATACGATCCTCCGATGGTTACAAATGCAGTCTTCGTGAAAAACAGCACAAGACTCCTCCAGAAATGGAAGTCCGGAGCAGAGAAACCCAGGGCAGCCAGCGGCAGAAGCCACAACATCAACACAACTCCAGTCAGTTTTGCCATCCCCCGCAGCCGTCGAGCAGGCTCCGGTGCCACCGGCGTCAGGCTGATGTAGTAACCGCCCTCATCCTCTCTTCCGTCTGTCTCGATCGGCCGACGAAGAAGATCAGGCCGCACTATTCCCAGGACAATTCCCAGAACAACTGCGCCCAGCATCACCAGCAGCAACGAAACATCGAAGAAGAACATAGTCGCAAACGCAGTCGCTGCGACGACACTCTCCACCGGTCCGCGTAGAGCCCTCTTCGCTATCCTCTGCAGGGCAACGATCACCAGGGCGATAACAGCGGGCTTAAGTCCGTTGAACATCGCTGCGATCCATGGCAGATTGCCGAATTTCACATAAATCAGGCTCAAGCCCAGCAACACGAACATCGAGGGCAGAACAAACAGCGTTCCGGCAACAACTCCACCGCGCTTGCCGTGCAGCTTCCAGCCAATGTAGATGGCAAGCTGTTGCGCCTCCGGTCCCGGCAGCACCATGCAATGACTCAGAGCGTGGAGAAATTTTCCATTGCTGATCCACCGCTTCTGCTCCACTAACTCTTGGTGCATGATGGCGATGTGAGCCGCGGTGCCACCAAAGCTGATCCATCCGAGTTTGAACCAGAACCGCAGCGCTTCCCCGAAGCTGGGTCGCTGCACTGTAACCGAAAGCTGACTCGACGACATCGAATTCCTTAGAAAACGGGGCTGTTACGCAAGGCCAAAAAATACGCGCAAGAATCTGTAACCTGCATGACGTTATAACATCATAACGTCATCTTGAAGATTTCGACCAGGAACAAAAATCTGTCGCCCGGCGGCTTCAAAAGAGGAGCAATGAAATATGAATGACAACTGCAAATCATGCGAACTGGAACACGACAACCGTTTTCCATTCCTGAATCGAGCTGCGCTGGCTCGCTGGGCTCCCATTCCGCTTCGGCTGATTGTCGGGTATGGCTTTATGCAACACGGCTTCGCAAAGCTTTCCAAAGGACCCGAAGCATTCGCCGCTATCCTGCATGCGATCGGAGTGCCTGCACCTCATCTCATGGCATGGCTGACCATTCTGGTCGAGGTCTTCGGAGGGTTCGCCGTTTTGCTGGGAGCTTTTATTCCCCTTGCCAGCCTTCCCATGGCAGCTGTTCTCCTCGTCGCGATGTTTACAGTGCACTTGCCCTACGGGTTCAGCTCAATCAAAATCCAGGGCGTAGTCTCCGGCCGCGCGCAGTTCGGGCCTCCCGGCTACGAGTGTGATCTGCTCTACCTTGCTTGTCTCGCGGCGCTTGTGCTCGGCGGTTCCGGGCCGTTCGCCATCGGCAGCCTGCTCAGCAAGAGGAGTTAGCGTCCTCCGATTGCGGCCTATCCCCTGCCACAAGCATTGGGGACAACGGCTCGCGTCCGTGAAGGATGCGGATGTGAACTACGAGAGAGCGATCTAACGAAGAGGTGAGAAATGACCGAGCGACATAAGGTCGTGATCTTGGGAGGGGGCTTTGCCGGGTTATATGCAGCGCTTGAGTTGGAGAAGGACTTACCAAAGCACGCAAATGTCGAAGTAACGCTGGTAAGCAGGGAGAACTTCTTTTTGTTCACTCCCATGCTTCATGAGGTCGCCGCAGGTGATCTGGATCCAACCAACATCGTCAATCCCGTGCGGAAACTTCTTCAGCGCGTCTCTTTCTTTGAGGGCAAGGTGCTCAGGATCGATCTGCTCAACAAGACCATCGCAGTTCAGCACGGATTTGATGAACATACCCACGAACTCCAGTATGACCAGGTCATCCTTGCCTTGGGATCCACGACTCAGTTTTTTAATCTCCCTGGCGTGGAAGAACATGCCCTTACGATGAAAACCCTCACCGATGCAGTCAAGTTGAGAAATCATCTGATTGCCGTTCTCGAAGAAACAGATACAAAATGTGCTCAGGACAAGCGTCACGATTTGTTATCGGTCATCGTGGCTGGAGCTGGCTTCGCCGGCGTGGAGACTCTGGCATCGATCAACGATTTTCTCCGTCAGTCGATGCAGTTCTATCGGAACCTCTCGGAAGATGATCTTCGAGTCGCTTTGATCCATCCGGGCGATGTCATCCTCCCGGAACTCAGCCCGCAACTTGGTAGCTATGCTCAGCGGAAATTGGAGGAACGTGGAGTTGAAGTCCATGCTAACTCCAGGGTCGCTTCATATGACGGGGACATGGTCCAACTTACGAATGGGGCCAGGATTCCAACCCGAACGTTGATTTGGACTGCAGGAACCATGCCGCATCCACTCATCGGCACGCTTCCGTGCGAAAGAGAACGCGGCCGTCTCAAGGTATCGCCAGAACTTGCTGTTACTGGCTGGCCCGGCGTCTGGGCTTTGGGAGACTGTGCTCTGATTCCAGACTTGGTAACTGGCAGCTTTTGCCCTCCCACAGCACAACACGCGTTGCGTCAAGGCAAAGTGGTTGCCCAGAATGTTCTTGCTCATGCAGAAGGACGCCGACTCAGGAAATTTCGTTTCAAGACCATCGGCCAACTCGCCAGCATCGGGCATCGAGCGGGAGTCGCCAGCATCCTTGGTGTTAATATTTCCGGGTTTCTGGCCTGGTGGATGTGGCGCACGATCTACCTCAGCAAATTACCGCGGTTGGAAAAAAAACTTCGTGTCGCTTTGGATTGGACCCTGGATCTGATGTTCTCGAAGGATCTTTGTCAGTCTCTTGAAGTTCGTAGAGACAAGCAGGATGACCTCGACCGGCCTCGGGAGCCAGGGCATGCAAGTCAAACCGTGCTTATCGAGAAACCTTACGCGCCAGCCGTGTCACGAAGCGAATGAGATCGCCCCGATAATGCAGCTTCTCGTAGTCGACCGGGCGATTCCCGGTCGAGTACGAAGTTCGCTCAATTCTGAAGACCGGGCTGCCTTGCTTTACGCGTAGCGCCGCCGCCACCTCGGCTTCGGCTGCCACAGCTTCCAGCTTGTACTCCGCCTCAATCAACGGCACATTGTATTTGCGTTCAAGGAGAGAAAAGATGGGTTCGACCCTCAGGTTGTTAGTAATAATCCTTTTGCCGATCTCCACGGGCAGGTAGGTTTCATCGAAAGACAGCGGAACGCCGTCGGCCAGACGCACCCGGCGGATTCTGACCACGCGCTCTCCCTTCGTCAGCGCGAGGTGATCCGCCACGGTTGCGTCGGCACTCACAAGCTCTTTTCCTATCACCCGGGCTGTGGCCTTGCGGCCAACCGCACGCATGTCCTCCACAAATCCGCTCAGCTCTGTAAGCTCCTGCGTGATCTTGGGAGCCGCTACGAATGTGCCCTTGCCGCGCCGAATCTCAACGAGCCCGCGGCCTACCAGGTTCTGGATAGCGCGGCGCACAGTAATACGGCTGACTTCGAAGCGTGAAATGAGGCTGTCTTCGGTCGGTAGCTGATCGCCAACCTTCAACGCTCCGTGAGCGATCTCCCCGGCGAGCACAGTTTCGACGCGTGAATAAAGGGGAGCATCCGGTGCGAGTGACATGAAGACATCATAACGTCGTAGTGTTCCTTAACGTCTGACAGAGGAAGCCGCCGCATTTCGCGACTTCCTGCAGCAATGAATCCGCTCTGGGCAAATACTGTGACCGCCTCGGACAAACGCAGAATGTCGGCAATGGTAATTCGCTCCTCCTCGTTCCACGTCCAGCCCTCAACCCTGCTTTCAAGCTTGATCAAGGACCGGAATCAGCCTCTACGTTTTTTATGGGAACAAAATCTCGACAGTCTCCGTAACTACCTACGAAGAGCTTCGTCATTGCCACGTAGGAGCGCGAATGGCAATCCATTGGTGGAATCTCGCAATCGGGTTGGTTCTGGGTGCAGCTATCGGAGCGGTCGCCGACTGGTACTTCGGTGCAAGGCTAAGAAAACAGGCCGAACTGCGGGCACTGACCCGCGATTATGCGTCTCTCGCTGGCCAGTATGCGCAACACCGCATCCGCGATGACGGCACCCACGAGCCGACCGGCGGGACAGTCGAAGTCACCTGGCAGCCCGGCGACGGCCTGCTTGAAGCGTCGGGCTTTAACGCCAAGGGCCACCCCGAATGGCACAGCTACATTCGCATGAGCCGGGAATACGCTGGGACCGGCATCGGTCACTACAACAACGTTAATTCGATCCATGGGGGAATCCAGCAGGTCATCTACTCGAAGCAGACCCGTACATTCAACGTCAGAGGACTCGATCACACCCGAAAAGAGTTCACCCACTCCTGGAAATCCAAACAATAGGAAATCAAAAGACTAGACTCGTGTCGCCGGCGAACTGGCCCCGGTGACGCCGCTCTTACTTGGCGGAGTATTTCCACGAAGCCGCTACAATAGAAATAGAGACAGAAAAAGGCCCGGCTCCTGACAGCCGGGCTTTCTTGTTTTTATTGTGAAATCAAAAAGTTTCGCCCGAAATGAGTGAACTTAAGTCATTTATTTTCTATCAGGTGACCGTAAGTCATTTATTATGAAACACTCCCAGCGGCATAAATATACTTGACTAACCCATGATTCCGGGCTATGCTTCTAATCATGGAAGCGCCGAAGGCATTACTTGAAGCCATTCAATACTTTAGCAATGAGCAGGTCTGCATCGACGCCGTTGCCGAGATGCGCTGGCCTGATGGCGTCCAGTGCCCGCACTGCATGGCATTCAAGCCCTATTACCTGAAGACTCAGAAGCGTTGGAAGTGCTCAGAATGCAGGAAGCAGTTCTCAGTCAAGGTGAACTCGATCTTCGAAGATTCAGCCATTCCGTTACAAAAATGGCTCCCCGCTCTCTGGCTCTTGGTGAACTGCAAGAATGGCGTCTCCAGTTATGAGATTGCACGCGATCTCGGCGTCACTCAGAAGTCAGCATGGTTTATGCTCCACCGCCTGAGACTGGCACTGGAGACCAAGAGCATGGAGAAGATCGGCGGACGGCACCGCGGCCCGGTAGAGATCGACGAAGCCTTCGTCGGCGGAGCAGCTAAGAACATGCACGCGGCCAGAAGGAACTCCCTCAAATCAGGTCTGAAGGGCGATCACACGACCGTCGTTCTGGGAATGCTGGAACGCAACACTCGTCAGCTTCGCGCCAAGGTAATCCCGAATGTAAAGCGCGAGACTTTGCAGAACGAGATCCTCAGCAATATCGAGCGCAAGACCGCCATCTATACCGACAGCTATTCAGGCTACGACCACCTAAACGTGCGGGACTTCGTTCACGAAACCGTGAATCACCTGGAAGAGTATGTCAGGGGCGAAGTCCACACTCAGGGAATCGAGAACTTCTGGAGCCTCCTGAAGCGCGGCCTGAAGGGAACCTACGTCGCCGTGGAACCATTCCACCTCGACCGCTACGTCGCAGAGCAGGTCTTCCGCTTCAACAATCGCGCCACCAAAGACAATCCCCTCGACGACGCAGACCGCTTCCTGCTGGCTCTCTCACAGGTTGCAAACAAGCGGCTGACCTTCAAAGAGCTGACCGGCAAGACCGCAACGACGCAAGCCTAATCCTTATCGGAAGAAGGTCCGAAGACTTTGGTTTAGGGCCGCGCTTTGGCTTGTCGGCTCTCGATTGCCGATCCGCTTCGATGCGTCTATTCAACTCGCCCTTGGTCACCGTCATAACTTGTCGCAGAGCATCGTTGAATTTTGCCATCTCTGGCGAGTGAGATTTCATGCGCTTATGATAGCGCTCACTTTACACTCGTGATACCTAAACTTTGTGTTACCTTAATAGCTTTCTTCACCCGAATCTGAGACGCTTGAAACTCTAGGAGAAACTGGGCAAGCTCAGATTCGTTCATGAGATCGTTCGGCTTCGCCGAACTCCATCCACCGAATGTCACTTTACCGTCGGTAATTTCCACCCCGCGACCGTAATTTTCCTTGTCGAGTCTCTTAGCCGCTTCCCGATATGAGGCAAGTACACGCTCTAGTTTTTGCTCCAGGTGCGAGCGCTCCACCTTGGCAACCTGAAGCTCACTGACCGCTACACCAATCTGCTGCGCCTTCTCTTCTTCGCTCATGAGTAAATTGGAGCATGGCGTCTAGGCACATTCAATCGCGTTTCTCGATTGTTGGGGGCATATTAGGGAATTCTGAACCCCGCCGAAAGGCAGGGTTTTCATTTCACGTCAATCTTCTCGCGCAGCGCTTTCAGTTCCTCTCGAATCGCGTCCAACTTTCCCTCAAACCGAATCACTACGATCAGCAACACGACAAGATAACCATACCATTCATAGCGCGGGATCATGCGCCTTATCTTACGCGGCGCGATGTCACTGTCATTCTTGAATATACTTACTCGATGTTCGCAGAAGCCCATCTAAAACTCAAAAGGGCCGACGAGCACATCAGCGATTTTGATAGGCGCTGCGCTGAATTCTTCAAGAGTAGTGGTTACGCGATCGCCATCAAGCCGGATGCTGAAACCGGAGATGATTCTGTTGAGATCACGGCGACTCAGGCCATGCCAGACAGCTTCGCTCTTATCATCGGAGACGCTCTCCACAACCTCAGAAGTGCTCTTGATCTTGCGTGGTGGGAAATTGTCAGTAGCGATACCCGAAAAGGGTTCAAAGAGAACTTTCCGATTTGTGTCGATCGTGACCATCTTGTAACGTTCCTCAGTCAACGAAAACAGCAACAGTCCGTCGTCCGAATAGCAGACACTCTTTTGAACGTCATACAGCCGTACCGTGGAGGAGACGGAGAATTCCTCTACCACCTTCACCAGCTCAACATCATGGACAAACACAAACTCTTGATTCCTCACGTCCAAGGACTGAAGCTGTACTCCTTCTTTGTGGAAGACGAGCATGGGGAGAGACATGGAATCAACGAAAGAGTATTCAGCAGCAAACGGCCACTGATCCTCCGCCATGCTGGAAGCGGCAAACTTAAGGTGATAAAAGAGGGCTATTGCGCCGCGACTGTAATCTTCGGCAAAGCTACGACGGCTCCGGCGCATTCCGTCACGCCAACACTTCGCAGCTTCGCGGTAGCTGTTGATCGCGTCCTGACGATCTTGGGAGAGTGATTTAGTTTCTAATTCATGCCCTGTCACGGTAACAGCATCCTATCTGACTTGGGTTAGTCAAGTCAATTATTGACCTCCCAGCCGGTCGCCAGCTTAAGTTCAATGATATGTATGAGGTACGGCAAGCAGGGGGGGAGGGGGAGGGGGAGGGTCACGCCGCCTGGTCCCGGGCCTCGCCCAGCGTCAGCCGCGCCGTCATCTTGTGCCGGCCTCGATAAAACGTCACGGTCACCGTGTCACCAGTCTGGTGCCGGTTCATGATGTCGTTGATGTCCTGGGTGTTGGTGACCTCCTGATCGTCGATGCCCACGATCAGGTCGCCGCCGAGATAGATCTGCATGTTGCCGTACAAGGCGGTCTCGTTTCCGCCGTGCAGACCCGCCCGCTCCGCCGCACCGTTGGGCACCGTCCGCTGGATAAGCACGCCGTAGTCAACCGGGAGACCGATCTGGCCGGCGAGATTGGCGTCAATGGGCAGCGATACGATACCCAGCGACGGCCTTCGTACCCGGCCGTACTTCTGAAAATCGCCCAGCACCACCTTGGCCGTATCGATGGGAATGGCAAATCCGATGCCCGCGTTCTGCTCCACACCTTCGTTGCCGGTCGCGATAAGCGAATTGATCCCGATCACCTCACCCCGCGAGTTGAGCAGCGGGCCGCCCGAATTCCCGGGATTGATCGCAGCATCCGTCTGGATGGCATTCTCGATGGCCGCCCCCTGCGGATTGTGGATCGACCGGATCGCACTGATGATGCCGGTGGTCATCGTCCCCTGCAGTCCGAACGGATTCCCGATGGCGTACACCTTCTGTCCCACGACAAGGTTTTTCGAATCCGCCAGCACCGCCGGAACCAGATTCGGCGCATCAATCTGCAGCAGCGCCAGATCATGCCCAGGGTCGCGTCCGATCACGCGGGCCTTCGCACGATGTTTGTCATAAGTCATGACCTCGATCTTCTGCGCATCGGCGATCACGTGATAGTTGGTGAGAATGTGCCCCTGCTTGTCGAGGATGAAACCCGACCCCTGTCCCTGCTGCGGCACCGGCCCATAGAAGAAGCTGAGCTGGACCGTCGAAGAGGTGATGTTCACCACCGAAGGGAGTGCCTTCTTGTAGACCGAGATGTTGTTGCTCTCCTCGGCATCGAACTCGGGCGCGGCATGAGCCTCGGTAAGCGTAAGCGGGGACGAGCCACCGCCATTGAGCGTGACCTCACGGATGGGCCCGCCATGCCGCGAAGTGAGATACCAGAACGCGCCAACAATGACGAGGATGAGGACGAGTCTGCGAACGATCATGACTGAAACTCTCTAAACCCGCCGCGCTTCGGCGCAACCCGGGCCATACCTGATTTTATCGGTTCTGAAGATTTCAAACCCGCGCGGCCGCCGCGAGTTCCGAGAAGATGCTCTCAACCCGCTTCTGCGTCTCGGCGAGCGGTCCGTCATTGTGAATGACGTAGTCGCAGAGCGGAATCTTCTCACGGTCCGGAATCTGGGCTGCGAGCCGCGCCCGCGCATCAGCTTCCAGGTCCTTTGCAGGCGCCCCGCTGCCGCTCATGCGAGCAAGGTAGCGCGCGATCTTCACCTCTTCGGGCGCAGTCACGAGGATGAGACGGTCAAAGCGCTCGCGCCACCCCGGCGCTGTACCCTGCGCGTCGGCCTCGAAGATGACTGCCGACTCGACGATGACAACGGCATTCGGATCTTCCGTAAATATCCGGTCCGCCCAGTCCCGCTGAGCGGCAATGACAGCCGGATGGACGATGCGGTTCAGCTCCTGAAGGCGGTTCTGCCGAAATGCAAGATCGGCCAGAACGCTGCGGCTCAACGTGCCATCCGTGCGGACAACCTTAGGCCCAAAGTGCTCGACGATCTCGCGGTAAACCGTCTGTCCCGGTGACATGAGCTCGCGTCCGACGGCATCGGCTTCGATCACGCGAGCGCCCAGGGAGCGGAATATGCCCGCAACCGTCGTCTTCCCGCTTCCCAAACCACCGGTCAATCCGGCTCGCAGCATGATGGTCCCTGGGATTGAATCCAATCCCCCGATACACTGTATCAATGCAGTCGATCGAGCGAATCCGGGAAGTGCTGGAACTGATCGTATGCCCGGCCTGCCGCGGACGACTGACGCTCGACGCGACCAGTGTGGAGTGCAACGGATGCGGGCGCCGGTACTCTGTGGTAGACGGGATTCCGGTTCTCCGGTCGGACCAGGCAATCACCGGGCCTCCCTCCGTGTAACAGGCTCGAAGCGCGGCCCTGATTATGGCGGTTGCCGTGAAGTGTTGAATCCCGTTCTCACGAAAACAAATTGCTGGCCGATGGAAACCTTATGTGCCGGAACTGCGTACTCAATCTTGACAGCGGTACGTTTGCTTCGCAGAGTGTCTGCGGATTTGATATGGGAAACAATTCGAGTTCGGCGTGGAACGAATTGCGGGGATGTCAGCAACACTCGGTACCTGTTCGGTGTCTAAGCAAACAAGCCCAATGACCTGGGTCGCGGCAGGAGATGAAAAGATGACGGAAGACAGCAGAGTTGAGAAATTCGCGGTGACTGAACTTGCAGGTCTACGCAATGCACTCATGCAGTCCGGAATCGATCTCTGGCAGGCAGCCGAGGTGCTGTCAACGTTTCTTGCCGGTCGCGGTTATGGAGTCAGTGCAGACCAGGCCCGCGACGCTGTGCTGCGTCTCGAGGGCGCTGGGTGCTCTTATGAATGCATGCAAAGCGAGCTCGAAAGAGTCGCTTTGGTAATGTGATTCGGCTCTCGCACTGATCGCCATCCTTCAAGTTTGCTCTCGCGCGTAAAGTGCGCCCGTCATAAGATCGCAGTGTTCGTAACTTCTTCCCTTAGGCACTGCTCAATGAGGCGCACAGCACTTCTCGTGTACATAGCTGCAGTTCTGTTAACCGCACAGGACTTGTATTCTGCAGCGAGTCAGGCAGCGAACGCGGATGATCGCACAACCGTCTTGCACGCGGCGCGGATGTTGGACGTTACCGCAGGAGAAATTATTGCCCCCGGTGAGGTTCTAATTCGAGGCGAACGCATCGTTGCCGCAAGTTCGCATGTCGATCGCCCGGCAGGCGCTCAGGTAATCGATCTGGGTGAAGCAACGTTGATGCCAGGTTTGATCGACGCTCATGTGCATCTCTTTCTGCATCCGGGAGCCGAAGATCTCCAGACCGTCGAGGAGTCAGTCCCGCAGCGCACGATCACGGCGACGCTTGCAGCCCGTGATGACCTCATGGCCGGCTTCACGGCCGAGCGCGATATGGGAACCGAAGGCGCTGGTTCAGCTGACACAGCAGTGCGTAATGCCATCAACGATGGTCTGATTCCAGGTCCGCGTTTGCGCATTAGCGGAAATGCTATCGACATTCTCGGTGGTCATGAGGACGCGAACGACTTCAATCCAGCGCAGCACGTGCTGTCGAACGCGACCTACGCAAACGACTCCGAACAAATCGTGGAGGCGATTCGCGAGCAATTCAAGGAGGGCTCGGACTTCGTCAAGATCTATGAAACAGGTAAGGACTCCATTCACGACGGAGTGTTCTCGACTCCCTATCAGTACACAGCGGCGCAGCTGAAGGCTGCCGTGGACGAGGCGGCGCGGCTAGGCAGAAAAGTCGCCGTGCACGCTATGGGTGAGCCGGGGACGCTGTACGCCGCGCAGGCGGGTGTGGCTTCGATCGATCACGCGGCGCAGCTGAGCGCGGAGACGATGCGCATCATGCGCGAGAAGCAGATTCCTGCCGTGCCGACATTTACGATCTTCGAGTACTTCGCCAATCATGCCGCGAATCCCGAGGTTGCGGCCAGAGAACACGCGATGTTCGACTATCATGCGGCGGAATTCAGGGAGCAACTTGCGGCGGGAATTCCCTTCGCTGTCGGATCGGATGTCGGGCCATTTCCGCACGGCACCCAGGCCCGGGAACTGGCGCTGATGAACAAACTGGGAATGCCGGCGGCCGACGTCCTGAAGGCAGATCTAATCAATGGTGCCAAGCTGCTCGGCTGGGACGGACAGATCGGCGAACTCAAGGCTGGGTATTACGCTGACATCATTGCCGTGCCAGGTGATCCGTTAAAGGACATCAGCGTCACGCAGCATGTTTCTTTCGTGATGAAAGGCGGCGTGATCTATAAGCGGCCTTGATTTCTCGTTTAGATAGCCTTGTCGGCGATGGCAAGGGACTGGTCGAGAGCTGCCACCCCCTTGTCGATCTCCTCTTTCGTGATGATCAGCGGCGGGGCGACGACGAAGTGGCTGATCCAGGCCTGGAGGGACACCCCCTGCTTGAGCATGTCGGCGGCGACCTGCTCGACGACGGCCGGCTTGCCGTCCACCTTGTCCTGCATGGTATTGAAGGGGGTCTTGGCCTCCTGGTCGCGGACCAGCTCGACTCCCCAGAAGAGTCCGAGGCCGCGTACCTCGCCGATCGAGGGGTGCCTGGGCTTCAGGGCGTGCAGCTTCTCCCCGAGATACTTGCCCATCTCGCGGGCGCGGGCAACGAGGTCGAGGCGCTGCATCTCGTGGATGGCAGCGACGGCCGGAGCTAGGGTCATGGGGTGGGCCTCGTATGTGTGGCCATGGGCGAAGAAGTGGTCCTCGAAGTACTCGGCGATCTTGCTGGTCGTGGCGCAGAGTCCGAGCGGAACGTAGGCCGAGGTGATGCCCTTGGCGGTGACAAGGATGTCGGGCTTGACGCCCCAGTTGTCCATGGCGAACCACTCGCCGGTGCGTCCCCAGCCGGACATGACCTCGTCGGCGATGAGCAGGACGCCGTGTCGATCACATATCTCACGGAGCCTCGGCATGTACTCCTTCGGAGGGACGAGGACTCCGTTGGTACCGACCACGGGCTCGACGATCACAGCGGCGACGTCGCTCTCGTTGGCGATCATGTGCTCGAGGTAGTCGGCGCAGGCGATTCCGCATTCCGGATAGGTGTGTTTGATCGGGCACTTGTAGCAGTTGACTTCGGGGGCGAAGACGAAGCCCTGGCCTTTACCGCCGACGGATTCCAGGGGCCAGCGGCGCGGGTCGCCGGTCGCGGCGATCGAGGCCATGGTCGATCCGTGATAGGAGCGGTAACGAGCGAGGATCTTGGTCTTGCGGGTGTACATGCGAGCGATCTTGAAGGCGGCTTCGTTGGCCTCGGTCCCGGAAGTGGTGAAGAAGAATTTGTTGAGGCCTTCGGGGAGGACTTCGAGGAGTAGGCGGCTGAGCTCGACGCGAGTGTCGGTGGCGTAGCCGGGCATGATGTAGGGCAGCTTGCGGGCCTGCTCGGCGATGGCCTCGATCACGGCCTGGTTCTTGTGGCCGAGGTTCGAGCACATGAGCTGCGAGGAGAAGTCCAGGTAGCGATTACCCTTGGCGTCGGTGAAGTAGCAGCCCTCGGCATCGACGATGTGCATCGGATTCCAGGAGCGCTGGTACTTCCAGGTTCCGTAGTTCAGCTTTTTGGTCCACTGAACGACTTCCTCGGTGGTCAAGGGAGTGGATTCGGGGGCGATGGTTTCAGTCGGATTCATGGGGCGCTTGCCTCGTCCCCACTACTATACCCCCCTCCCCCTGCCCCCCTTGCTGTGGGTTGCTACTGATTCATTCCATTGGGCTTAATGACTTGTGGTTTGCTACTGATTCATAACAAATGACTTACGCGTAAAGATCAGAAAATAGATGAGTTGCTGAGAGGATGACGAGTTGGAGCTTCCCATTTCCGGAATTCGATCACGCAAGGCCCGACGCTTCCATAAAGCAGAAAGCCCGCCGAGTTGGCGGGCTTTTTGGTCTCTATTTCTATTGTAGCTGGTTTGGCGAAATTGTCGGCCACGTGAGACAGGGATTAGCGATTAGGGATTGGAGCGGCCAGGTTCGGGTTTGGCGCTCGCCGGGAACGTGTCGCGGGCGGCAAGGGCGCGATATTGGGAGAACATCTGCAGCCGCCAGCGCAGGATGATGCCGAAGGCCAATATGAAGAACAGGCCGGCTGTCTGCTGGATGGACATAATGGAATCGAAGTAGTCCCGGGCGAAGTAACGTATGGCCGCCAAGACGACGATCACGAGGAAAAAGGCCTTCGAGCGGTGCATGACAATTTCGTCGCCCTTGATCGCGAGCCGCGAAGTGACGAGCAGCGGCCAGGAAAGCAGAAGAGCACCAATCAGGAACGCGCCTGCAGCCCAGAGGAGCGGCACACGAAACGCCGGGACCAGAAACATGCAGAAACCGGTGCTCATGCCGAGCGGCGGGATGAGAATCTTGCGAGCTGTGACGGCGGTTCTTGCCTCACGGACTCGCCAGATGATGACGCCGATTAGACCCAGTACGGAGACGAACGCGGACGTTCCCAGAATATGCGGATCGAGATGCATTTGAAGGAGGGCGTACCAGCTATTTTAGCAAGATGTGATTCGGGTGCGACTCACGCCATTTGCTGACTGGCACACCGGGCGGCCCCGAATGTTCAGCCAGGCCTCCCAGCGCACTGACATCGCGCCGGGAAATTGGCTTATCATCTCGACCCGTGTCATTAAGGAGTATGATGCTCCGCGTTGGGCGTACCGAACCGGAACGCCGACGTCCGCATCGCTCGATCCCCCGAGGCCAGAACCCGACCGCCTCCATTTGCGCGACGCCTCCGCTCCTTGCTGATGTAAAGAGCTTTCTGGAGGCTGTCCGATGAAATTCCCGATCTGTCTCTCCGATATCTGTGTCCCTAACAGGAAGCAGACTGCTTCTTTCAGCATTGCAGGCTTGATGTTTGCAATCGTGCCGCTGTGGCTGATGCTGGCCACGGTTGGCACCTCAGTGCAAGCGCAGACCACGGAGTCTCCAGCCGACTGGACGCAATTCCTGCGAGACAACATGCAGCGCTGGAACCCTTATGAGACGGTGCTGGGTGTGAACAATGTGAGCGGCCTGCAGTTGAAGTGGACTTTCACCAAGGTTCAACCTAATGTAGGCGGCGACGCAGTTGCGTCGCCCGTAGTGGCGAATGGGGTGGTTTATATCGGCTCGCCCGATAACGAGGGCATCGTGTTTGCGTTGGACGCCAGCACCGGCCAGAAGCTCTGGAGCTATGGGGCTGGGGATGGGGTCGCCCCTTCGGTCGCAGTGGCGAATGGGATGGTTTATGTCGGCTCACTGGACAGCAATGTGTATGCGCTGAATGCCAGTACCGGCGCACTGGTGTGGATCTACGCCGCCGACGGCGTTATACAATCCTCGCCGGCAGTCGCGAATGGGGTGGTTTATGTCGGTACCCAGCTTACAAATACGTTCGCCGGCACCGTGTTGGCTCTGAACAGCAGCACCGGCGCCAAGCTGTGGAGCTATACCACGGAAGGGCCTGTAATCTCCTCGGCCGCAGTGGCGAATGGAGTGGTTTACATCGGCGACGCGGGCCCCTCTACGTATACCGGCACGTTTGGCCCCGGCCACCTCTACGCTCTGAACGCCAGCACCGGCGCATTGCTGTGGAGTTATACGGCGGAAGGGCCTGCAGTTTCCTCAGCCGCAGTAGCGAATGGCGTGGTCTACATCAGCTCCTATATCCCCAACATGACCGGCATTGTGTATGCGCTGAACGCCAGTACCGGCGCGAAACTATGGAGCTTTACCACGGAAGGACCTATAGTTTCCAGTCCCGCGGTGGCGAATGGGTTGGTTTATGTCAGCTCCACGGACGGCGACGTGTATGCGCTGAACGCCAGCACCGGCGCCGAGCTGTGGAGCTATACTACGCCGCTCACGGGGCTCTCGAACCAATTGTTTTCCTCTCCTGCCGTGGCGAATGGTGTGGTTTATGTTGAGGGCTGGGGCGCCACCCTTTATGCGCTGAACGCCAGCACCGGTGCCAAACTGTGGAGCTACTCCCCCGAACCGAATGTTAACTCCGCGACCTCCTCGCCAGTGGTGGTGGATGGGGTGGTCTACTCAGTTTCTTATGGCAACGTTCTCGCATTCGCGCTGGGAAATTCAGCCGATCTTTTCCTGCGGATCCGGCCCACTCCGGAGACGGTGCATCAAGGTGATCTGATCACCTACACCTTCCCGGTATGGAACCTTGGACCAGACAACGCTGTTCACGAACTGCTGAGCACGCAGGTTCCGGAGGGCACAACGTTTGATTACATCCGCATCTCCGGTACACCGGGGCTGGGCGCATGTACAACGCCTCCGTACGAGGGAACGGGGCAGATCGTTTGTGACGAAAACAGCGCCATGGCTCCGAATACCACGTGGACAGTGCGGCTGACGGTAAAGGTGACGGCTCCTTCAGGCACCGTCATCACGGAAAGCGCAACCGCCACCGAGGATAGCTTTGACCCGAACCTGGCTAACAACACGGCGACGGTGAGCCTGACCGTGCAGTGAGCACGGCATTGGCGTCGGGATAAACGTCGAACTCAGGAGGCGGTGAGCGGCCGGCTGGCGAGCCTCTGAGGCAGGGCAAGGTGTCATCCACGGTAAAATTGAATCTCTGCGAAGACCGCACGGCCAGATCAGAAAACTCCTGTGAGGGTTCCGTTGGGAAAGCAATTTCGCCAGCTCGAGTCGACACATATTGCCTTCGTCGAGCGCCAGAAGATTTTTTTCAATGCTTCAGCCGCTGCGGACGGGCGCGTGAACGTTTCTCCAAGAGATGGAAAATCTTTACGGGTGCTGGATGCCAACACGGTTGCGTACGTTGACCTGACGGGCAGCGGCAATGAAACTGCCGCCCATTTGCTCTCGAACAGCCGGCTCACACTGATGTTCTGCTCGTTTGAAGGACCGCCGATGATTCTCCGGCTCTACGGCCGAGGCCGCGTTGTTCGGCGGGGATCGGCGGAATATGCATCCTTCGTCGAATCGCGCTTCGAGGGACAGGAGATCGCGGGAGCCCGACAGACGGTGGTCCTTGAGATCGATCTGGTGCAGACGTCATGCGGGTTCAATGTTCCTCTGTTCGATTACGTCGGAGAGCGGGACACTCTGCTGCGATGGGCGGAGAACAAAGGCGGCGAGGGTCTGGAACAGTATTGGCGGGAGAAGAATGCTTTCAGCATCGATGGATTTGCTACTGGCCTGATTGAAGACCCGAGCTCTGTCGATATCCCCGGGGGTAGCCTCAAAGCACGCCCCTCTGGACCAGACGCTTCCGGAGAGCCTTTTGGTTTTGGGTTAGAACTCCAGCCGCAGCGCGCCCCGCAAGACACAGGCAGCCTGACCGCTGCCTGTGAGAATCACAGTGCCGGGAATGACGCCGAGCCTCTGTAAACTATGCACCATGCAGGTTCTTTCGATCAGCCGGCGCCTTGTCGACAGGTTTCCGTCGGAGGCATTTACTCCAGAGTTGATTGCCCAAGAGGGCAAGCGGGTTCGCGAACTCTACGCCAGCGGACTGCTGCGCCAGGTGTGGAAGAGAGGCGATGTTCCTGGGGCGAGCATTTTGTGGGAAGCGGCGTCGCTGGCCGAAGTGCAGGCGGCCCTTGAGACTCTGCCTCTCTACCGGGCCGGCTTGCTTGAGGTGGAAGCGCTTGTTCCGCTGGAGCCGTATCCAGGGTTTGGGCCGGTGAAGTGAGCCGATCGCGATTGTCAGTCGGCGATGCGGCGGGCAAGATTCTTCGATCAGACCTGAGGTTTAAATCTGAGCCGTGCCGCCGTCGACGAAGAGCTCTATGCCGTTGACGAAGCTCGAGTCGCTTGACGCGAGGAAGAGCGCGACGGTGGCGATCTCTTCGGGGCGGCCCATCTCGCCCCGCGGGATCAGGGACTTGAACTGTTCCTTCGCTTCTTCGCCTAGAGGATCGAGGATGGGCGTGTCGATGGTGCCGGGGCTGAGGACGTTGACGCGGATTCCGCGATCTTTGAGCTCGACCAGCCAGGTACGGGCGAATGAGCGTACGGCAGCCTTGCTGGCGCTGTAGACGCTGAATTCGGGAAATCCCTTGATGCTGGCGATCGATCCGTTCATAAAGATGGAGCCGTTGTTGTTGAAGAGAGGCAGGGCCTTCTGGACGGTAAACAGCGTGCCGCGCACATTGAGATCGAAGGTCTTGTCGAAGTGCTCCTCGGTGACATCTTCGAGCTTGGTGAGTTCGCCGTAGCCGGCGCTGGCGAACAGGATGTCGATCCTGCCCTTCTCGCGCTTGACGGTCTCGTAGAGGCGGTCGAGGTCGGCGAGGTTGGAGGCGTCGCCCTGTACTCCGGTGACGTTGCGGCCGATGAGCTTTACGGCCTCGTCGAGCTTGTCCTGACGGCGGCCGGTAATGAAGACGTAGGCACCCTCTTCGACGAAGAGCTTAGCGGTGGCGAGCGCCATGCCGGAGGTGGCTGCGGTGATGACGGCTACCTTTCCATCGAGCTTTCCCATAACTTCTCCTTTGCAGGTGGGTGGGGTTGGAGGTGTCTCCCGCCGTCGAAGGTTTTCGGCAGCGGGAGACCAGGAGGAATGAAGGGGAAACTAATTAGCGGAGGCCGCCGCCGGCGCGGACCAGTTCGCCGGTGATCCACTTGGCGTCGTCGGAGGCGAGGAAGGTGGCCACGGTGGCGATGTCGTCGACCTGACCGATGCGGCCGAGCGGGGTCTGGGCGACCGCGCCCTTCTCGAAGTCGGAGCCGATGAAGCCAGCGGCATGTACGCCTTCGGTTTCGACCATGCCGGGATTGATGGCGTTGACGCGGATCTTGCGCGGGCCGAGCTCCTTGGCGAGCACTCCGGTGATGGCGTCGACGGCGCCCTTGGTTCCGGTGTAAACCGAGCTGGCCGGCGGAGTGAGGCTGCTGACGACTGAACCGATGTTGATGACGCTCGCGCCCTCGCCGAGGTGCTTTGCGGCGGCCTGGGTGGTGAGCAGAAGGCCGAGGACATTGATGTTGAAGATCTTGTGGAACTGCTCTTCAGTGATGGCTTCGATGGGGGCGAACTCGTAGACTCCAGAGTTGTTGACCAGGATGTCGAGGCGGCCGTAGTTCTTGATGGCGGCGGCGATGATGCCCTGGGCTTCGGCGGCCTTGGAGACATCTCCACCAACCGCGACGGCCTTGCCACCGGCGGCAGTAATGGCCTTGACGACGGCGTCGGCGCCGGCCTTGCTGGAGGCGTAGTTGACGACGACGGAGGCACCTTCGGCGGCGAGTGACTTGGCGATGGCGGCTCCGATACCCTTGGATGCGCCAGTGACGACTGCGACTTTACCTGCGAGCTTGCTCATATCTGTATCCCTTCCTTGTGCTTCCCAAAACTTTTGCGCGGCGCGTTGCTGGGCGGCGCTTTGGTGAATCTGGCAAGTAGATGGGGCAGACGCTGTGGAAGATTCATTAGTTCTAATTTTATGAACTATTGAACCATTTTGGCGGAGTGGTTAATCTTATTGTCATGCGGCCGCTGTTCCACCCATCGATCGAGGACATCACGGTAGAGGGCATTCTGCATGCTCTCTCCGACCCGGTGAGGGTGGCCATCTATGCCGACATCGTCGCACAGGAGTGCTCGCATAACTGCTCGGCATTTCTAACCGTCAACCACAAGGCGATTCCCAAGTCCACGCTTTCCCAGCACTTCAAGGCGCTGAGAGAAGCGGGCCTGATTCGCGGCGAACGCCATGGTGTCGAAGTGCATAACACTTCACGCTGCGCGGAACTCGAGGAACGCTTTCCGGGACTGATAAAGGCGATCGTCGGCGCACACGCCATCCAGTCGGTAAGCCAGGCTCAAGCAAGGAAGTCCGCCGCCAAACCGGCCCGCAAACGGACACCTAAAAGCTGAATTACAGAACTAGTGAATGGTATGGGCGAGCAGCTTGTGCAGCCCGTATCCGGTGCGCACCTGGCTGTGCTTCTTGAAGACGTAGTGCCCGATCAGCCATCCGGCGGCTCCGCCCACCAGCACATCGGTAGGAAAATGCTGCTGACCGAGGACGCGGGTGAGGCTGACTGCGGCTGCCGTTGTGTAGATGCTGGCATCGACCCAGACTGACGGATATTCGCCAGCGATGACGGCGGCTGCGGCCCAGGCCAGCGTGCTGTGCGACGAGGGAAAGCCGCCCTTGGTCCCAAGATTGGAGACGAAGAAATCTCCGGCAGCGTTGTTGTAGAGAGGGCGCTCGCGGCGAAAGGCGACCTTGGCCACTTCCTCGACGACCAGGGCGTCGGCCAGCGCTTCACCGGAAAGAATTCCAGCTTCGTGCGCGTGATCGTTACCATTCAGGATGCTGAGACCATACATGACCGCGGGGACTGCCAGTTCGCCGCCAAGGACGTAGTTGGAGACGTTGACATTGTTCTTGTTGTACCCCGGGTCATGAGAGACCTCGCGCATGGTGTCAGTGTCAGTGGAGAGGGTAATTCCCGTTGCCGCGCCCAGGGGCAGCAGCCAGATGAGGTCGCGGGGACGGGTTCGTATGGGGCTGGTCCAGATGGGGATCTGATCCTTGAGGATGGCGAGCGGCAGCCCCTTCATGGTGACGTCTCCGGGCGGGGTAACGTCTCCGGGCGCCGGTGGTGCGTCAGGCAAAGCGGCGTCCGGGGATGGGGTTGTCGCCTCGGTATCGTTGGGGCCGGAAGCCTGAAATGCGTAGGTCGCCGGACACGCACAGAGGAGGCAGATACAGAAAGCAATCGTGGCCCGGAGAAAATTGCGGCAACAAATCATGATCATGGGTTTTCGGTGCTGGCCCGACGGTCTCAAGGTCGGCCAGACCTTAACCAGAGTAAATCCTGTTCATTACGAAACCGAAAGAATAGGAAATCAGACTACAGGTGGCGGGCTGAAGGGTGACGGAAGCGCCGGTGAGCGGTTCCGAAGTTTTCTGCCGGTCATTTCTCGACGATGGCCCAGGTCGGATCGGGATCGAACATGGTCATTGCGGTTGCCGTTTCGGTCGTGGTCTTTCCCAGATCCTTCTGGAGCAGGACGCCGTCCTGGTTGATGATGAAGGTCATTACCCCGGAGTTCCCGTATTGCGCAGGGTAGGCAACGAAAGCGAATCCATTGGCCATTTTTCCATTGACCATGTACTCCTTTGCGCCGCCGGGAGCTTTATCGGTTTGACCCTTAAGCATCTGAAAGTAATAGCCGTGGAACGCGGTATGTCCGTTTGGATTAGCTTTGTATCCTTCGGCGCTTGCGAATGCTGCCAGCGGGCCGAGCGGACTGGCCGGTTGTCCTTCGGTCGACTTCCAATACAAACCGTTCTGCCTGCCGTCGTCGCTGATGAACTTGGCGGCGTAGAGTTTCGCGGGTTGGCCATCGTGGGGTTGTGCGTAGTAGTCGGCCTGGGCGTTGGCGATCGCATCACAGACGTCGATGACGGCGAGTTCGTTGCGGCCTACACGCCGCGAAAGGACTTCGTCTTTACCTGCAGCCGTGTCGAAGAACCACGTCCCGTCAGCATTCTTCTTGAGCGGGATCGCGAAGGGATAGTTGTCGGGTCCGACGATCAGGACTTCGCTGCCGTCCTCCATCTTGCGCCAGCGATGCATCGCCTCGTACTTGCTCACGAATGCGGCGGCGACGTTCTTGTCATCTACAGCGTCGCCAGAGTATAGGACGTTTTCGGAACCGGGACCGAAGATGGCCAGAATCGTGCTTCGATCGCCGGACTTTGCCGCAGCGATGACCGCTTTTCCCGCGTCCTCGGGAGAGGCAAACGTCTTGATCGACTGCTCGTCGGGCTGCTTGTGGTTGCACGCCGCGAGAGGAATAAACAGCGCCAGAGGCAAGAGGCACCGTGTGGATAGAATCCTTAGGTGTTTGTGCGACATTCCTTCCTCCAAAAGTTCGTGGATGAGTTTTGCCGGCTCCGGCCGACTTGCAGCCGCCCTGTTACTATCTGCGCCTGAAACCACCGCGGCTCTCGGCGCCGCGGGCACTGGCCTGCCGCGCCTGCCAGCCACTTCCGCCTCCGCCAAAAGCAGAAGAGCCGGCGTGCTCCTGCGCTCCATAGCCGCGCGAACTCGTACCCTGAGTTTGTTGCCAGCCGCTTCCGGTGTTTTTGTAGACGTTTCCATTTGCGGCGGCATACTTATTGCCGTTTGCGGTCTGGCCAGCCGCGGCACTATTGCCGTATTTGCCCGTTGCAGCCATGCCGCTGCCACCGTTCGAAGTTTGTATCGTTCCTACAGACCCCTGCGCGGTTGTCTGGTGCTGGGTGTATGCGGTGTTGCCGTTCTTTGAGACCACCGAGCTTCCGGCGTTTCCATAGGCGTTTGCGGTTTGATGAGTCGCGGCGTAGGCCCCGGTGTTTGGGTTGTAAGCCTGACCGGCTGCTGCAGCTCCGTTGGGGCCGGATGCAGATGCACCGCGCGCATAGGTGCCGGTATTCGGGTTGTAGGCTTCGCCGGCGCTTCGCGTGCCGTAGGGAGTTGCGACTGTTCCGCCTCGCGCGTATGTCCCGGTGTTCGAGTTGTAGGCAGTTCCCACTCGCGCGGCACCGTACGGACCATAGGCGGTTGCGCTGGAGCCATAGACGCCGCCATGCCAGGCATTGTTTCCGTAGTAGACGTTGCTCCTGTAGACCACGGCCCCGCCGTGCCAGTTGCAGTTCCAGTAGCTGTAGCCCCAGCCGCAGCAACCGTTATTGATCGCGGCGCCTACTGCGATGCCGGCGCCAAAGGCCAGCAGGCCGGTTGTAACGACGGCCGCGGTGCTGTATCCGGGGGTTTCAACGGGAGCCCCGTAAACCATGGTGGGGTTGTACTGCGGCACGTAGACCACCTGGGGACTCGTGGGCTGGATCACGATGACGTCGGGCGATTGCTGGACGACGGTGATCTGCGAACCCGACTTGAGATTACCCGCCGCTTTTGCCTGGGCGCGCAATGTCTGGACGGCTTTCATAACATCCGCGGCCTGGTTGTGGTAGGCCTCTCCTAATGTAGAGGTCCAACTGAGGTTCTTCGTGAGGTTGTCCATCACCGATGGGAACTGCGTCAGTGCCTTGACGCTGGGATCCCACTGCTGTTGATCAACGGCCTGCATCAGAGAGTCGCCGGTGAGATTCTTGTTCTGCTGAAGCCACGCATCGGCCGCGGCGATCTGGTCAGGGAAGGTTGCCGCCCCGAGGATCTGGGCAATCAGCGCGTCGGGATAGAGTGCTATCGGCGCCACCAGCTGTTGCAGGTCCGAGGCGGAAAACGGAGCCGCCTGTTCCGCAGGTGGGGCTGACTCCGCTGGCGCCGGCTGCTGGGCTGCTGCTTCCCATTGAGTGCCGGGGCTGACCAGCAGGAGAGATAAGGTGATTGACGATAGTCGTTTCAAACAGGCTCTGATCATTTTTCTCTCCTTTTTGAGGAAGGGCACCGGAATGAGAGTGAGGAAAGAAACGCGCGCAAGAGGTTTCAGGGTGTACCTCCATCAACGATGCATGCTTCCACGACTCTTAAATGCAGAATGCTCGTCGCTGCTACGGTTTCGTGCTCGCGAGAGGGAACAGGGCGGCAAACAGCGGCGCTCACCCCGTTGGCAAATGCAGCCTGCAAACGCGCGCCTCGCTAAGACTGAAACAGACTGCATGATTCAACCGGAATATGCAAGCAATTCGCCGTTACCGAATCTCGTGGCCCGGCGAGGCCGTCAGGCGGGTTTGATGACGTAGGGGCGCATCATTTCGTTGTCTTCATGCTCGAGCATGTGGCAGTGCCAGACATAGCGTCCGGCATGGCCTTCGAATTTGACGATGATGCGGGTGACGGTGAAGGGGTCGACGCGGACCGTGTCCTTCCATCCGCGCTCGTTGGCCGACAGTTCGACGGCGGGTCCGGTGAAGACGATCTTGCCGGCGAGCTGGTAGACGGCGAGATCGAAGGGCCGGCGGTCGAGCACCTGAAAGCGGACCATGTGCAGGTGGATGGGGTGGGAGTCGTCGGTGAGGTTGATGAAGGACCAGAAATGTGACACTGCCTTTTAAGATCGCAGAGTCTTAGTGGGATTTCCTGGCGGCGGCTTGACGAGACTTTTTCTGCTGCTTTTGCATGCGCTTCATGTCCCGCCGGGACTGCTTCAGGTTGTGTTTCTGGACTGCGGTCCGCGCGGCGTTCTCAGCGGCGGTGTTATCGGCCCGTGCCGGATTCGGCCATGAAACAACGAGACCAAGGCAGATAGCAAAGATACAAGTTACAGTTTTGTTCACGAGCATCGCTCAAAGGTAATGCTAGGTAGGATGTTACTGCGGGTTACCGTCTTGCGTGAATCCCCTGTTTAGGTGATTACCGTGGCTGGAGTCGTTCGGTGTGGAGCACTTTGGTCATGTGATCTATTTGGGGGGCCCCCCTCCCCCCTGATTTTGTAACTGTTTCATTTCAGACGTGTTAGCGGATGGTGTCGGCTGCAGTTCATACATAACAAATGACTTAGGTGCATCTCATAGTAAGGATGGGACTTAAGCGGGACCTTGTCTAAGCGCGGTCCCGATTTGGAACTGAACAGAAAGGCCCGGCTGCGAGGTGCAGGCCGGGCCTTCGTGTCTCTATTTCTATTGTAGCGAGTTGGGGGAAATTGTCGGCCAAGGAAAAAGGCAGGGGGCGAGGTTCAGGAATCAGAAAAACCCATTCGGGTCAGGCTATCTCCTCATGGGTTGACAATCCTGTCAACCCATGGCCTAATAGCGTCATGGAGTTCGGTAGGATTCTGAGGCGACTCCGTTCCGATCGAGGCGTTGGGATTAAGCGCCTCGCTCCGGATCTCGGTGTTACCTATAGCTACTTGAGTAAACTCGAGAGCGGCGACGTTGGCCCCTCCGAAGAATTTGTTTCGCGTGTTTCCAGCTACTTCAAATATGACAAGAACGAACTTCTTCTTGCTGCTGGTAAAGTTCCTCCCGACATTCTGAAGATCCTGCAATCGCATCCGCAAGATGCTGTAGAGTTTCTCCGGCAGCGTTTTGGGAGAAAAGTTGACCACGGTTCGTAATGCTCATCTTCAGCTGGTCGAGAATCGCGGAAGTCTAGAAGGCCGATTTACCGGAATTCAACGTTTAGGGACCAATGGAGGCGATGGACATTTCTCTCTTGTTTTCATCGCCCACGACAATCTAACGAATGAAGAGGCCGTAATTAAAGTGTTCAACCCTGAGCGTCGGACTCCGGGTGACGCCTATCGGTGGGAATGCTTTGAACGTGAATCTGCGATTTTGGATCGCTTGCGCGGACAGAGGGACATCATCCAGCTTTTATCGGGGCAGGCTGAATTCATCGAATCCATACCTACCCATATCGCAGGGCTTAGCTACGACATTACGTTTGCCTATTACGTAATGGAAAAGGCCGAAGGCGACATGGCGAGTGCCATTCTGGATCGAACGTGGACGTCACTTGACCACCTAAGTGCGTTCCACTATATGACTCGTGCGCTGCAGCGTGTACATGCGCTCGGCTTAGTACATCGCGATTTGAAGCCAGACAATTTTCTCATTACGACATCGGGCATAAAGCTATCCGATTTCGGCACAGCAAGATTTCTAGATGGCTCCCAAGCTCCCTTATTGAGTTCGTACCATGGTCCGCCTGGTGATCTTCGCTACTCAGCTCCTGAGATTTTCGCTTGCTTGCATGATGTGTCTCCAGAAATTTCGTTTAAAGCGGATGTATTTTCTCTCGGAGCAATACTCTTCGAGATGTTTACCGGAGTGAAGCTTGGTATCCAGTTGTTCGGCCCACTCCTATTAACTGACCTAACTACCCACTTGAGCCCTGTGCCACGCGGGCAACGAGAAGACATATATCGTCGCATTGTTAAAGACATCGCTAGAGCGCATCCTCTTCCGTCTATTAGATCGATAAACCCGGCTGTGCCGCCCCCAATAAGAGAGCGACTCGATGATCTCTACAAGGGATTATGCGACATTAACTACCTCACTCGGAACTGTAGCTTCTCGAGCATCTTCCGGCAGATTGATACTTGCATTCTCATCCTGAGGAATGAAGCCAAGTATCAGAAGTGGCAAGCAGAACGCCAAAGGCGCCGTGCCGCAAAACTCGCTAGAAAGGCGTTGCACTCATGATGACTACTTCGGTTGACCCTAAGGACTTCTCTCAAATTATCCCCGCGGAACGCTTTAGCGTTGACCCGCCTCAGATAAATCCTTTAATCGCCGCTTCCCCTATTGATGTCACGCGAACTGAGAGTGGCATGGATTTTTCAATCGTGGACAGAATTGGCGACGCTGAGCCGCCGAGCGTTGAGCGGACTCTTCAGGAGGTAATAGCTCGTTGCGAGAAAGACCTCTCCGCACATCCGCGTAACCCACAGTCCATGATCAACCTAGCACTTGCACTAATTAACGCGGGCAAATCGGATGCTGCCAAGGAGATGTTGCGGGAAGTCATTGCCCTAGAGCCGAAAAACTATGTGGCCTTGACATCGCTGGCTCTGCTTTTTATTAATCGCGGGCAGTTGGAGGAAGCAACCGATATATACCTGCGCCTCCATTCGGCATACCCACGAGATCCTTCTCCACTCGTCAATCTAGCCTCGATCGCCCTGCGTCAAGAAGATTTCATAAGTGCGGCAGCTCACCTAGAAAAGGCAGTTAGGCTAGACGAGTGCTCGGTTACGGCCAAATATCTCTTGGCGATGGTGCTACTTCGATTGGGAAAGCACAATCAGTCCATAGCACTACTTCGCGCTATCTTACGCGATGATGGGCCATCGGCTTCGGTGAATCAAGGTCTTGCTATTGCTTATCTTGTCTCGGGTGATCGCAGGAAGGCTGAGCGCGCCTTTTTAGCCGCCTTAACGATAAATAAGCACTTGACACCGGCGATTCATGGCTTGGCTATGTTGCGCCTACAACAGAATCGTTTAGATGAGGTTGTTGAAAGCTTAATTGATTACCTAAGCTATGCGCCAAGGGATGTGCAGTCTCGGGAGTTGCTTGCACAAGCTTATGTCCGACTTGGCCAATTCGCGCGCGCCCGTGGTCAGCTTTCATTGCTTATTCCAAACGGGGAAGCGTCTGAAGAAAATCGCTTGAAACTAGCACGTATAAGCAACAATATTGGTTTTTGCTTTGCACACGAGGGTAAAGTCAACGAAGCGGAGGTGTGGCTGAAAAAATCTGTTGCTCTCGACGGCAAGAGCACCGCAGCTCCCTATAACAACTTGGGACGCATGTATCTTTTGCAAGGGCGATTTCATGATGCCCTTGATTCCCTCACTCAAGCGGAGAAATTGGGCATTGCGACAAGTGAAAGCAGCCTTCTTAAATCTTCTGCTTTAATTCAGCTTCACAGATTCGAAGAGGCAATCGAGGTACTCCAAGCACTCATCAGCGCGGGTTCCGCCCCCGGCAATGCTTATGCCGAACTGGGATGGCTTTTGGCTGACTGGAAGGAGCAATACGATGCTGCCGTAGCAATCTTACGGGAGGGCTTTGAGCGAGATCCCTCGAATGTTTTTTTGCTGAACAACCTGGCCTATGTTCATTTGATGCGAGGGGAGCCGACCTTCGCACGTGCGATATTGGATCAGGTCAAGGATCTTAGCGACAACGCGATCGTGCTGACAGCTACAAGGGGACTCCTTCTTTTGTGGGAAGGTGACATTGAGGGAGGGGAGGCACTTTATAAGGAGGCCGAAGCTCTCGCGTTCCAGCGAGGATTTAGAGACTTGGCGCATTCAATTCGGCAAAAAAAGCACCTTGAAATAAGTCGTGCGTATTTGCGCTCTGGGCGTATCGAAGAGGCTGCTAGGCAGTTGGAACTCGGTGTAGGCATTCCCAGAGGCCAACGCTTTTATCGTTACTGCGAGCAGTTGGCCGAACTAAAGAAACAGCTCGCGCTCCCGTCAGGCACAGGGGCCTTGTAAACCGAGCATTCTGAGCGCAGGACAGCGGGTGCCCCATCCGAATCTGGTAAAAAGAACAGGGCTCCCGAGAAGCAGGGATTAGCGATTAGCGATTAGGGATTAGAAAACCGCAAGATTGGCGATTAGGCATTAGGGTAGGGATTAGCAAACAACAGGGATTAGGGATTGGCGATCAGGGATTAGTAAAGTAGAAAAAATGCGAGCAAAGACGGCAGTCGTAGTCGGCGCCCAGTGGGGCGATGAGGGTAAGGGCAAGATTGTTGATGTCCTGTCGGAGCGGTTTGCGGTGGTCGCGCGGTATGCGGGCGGGCACAATGCCGGGCATACGGTCATCATTAAAGGCCAGAAGTTCGTTCTGCAGCTTGTCCCGTGCGGGATTCTGAGGCCGGATTGCCAGGCGGTGATCGGCAACGGGGTGGTGCTCGATCCGGTGGCTTTCCTTAAGGAAGTCGGCAAGCTGAGGGACCTGGGTGTGGCCGTCGATCGGCAGGTGCGCGTGTCGAACCGGGCGCAGGTGATTCTGCCCTATCACCGGATGATTGAGCTGGCGGCGGAGAGCGCTCCGGGGCGGCAGAAGATCGGGACGACGAGCCGCGGGATCGGTCCGGCGTATGAGGACAAGATGGCGCGCAACGGGCTGCGCGTGGTCGATATGCTGAATACGAATCTGCTGAAGACGCATATTCAGAATGCCTGCCACGAGAAGAACGCGGTGGCGCATGCGCTGTTCGGGACGGAGCCGCTGGATCCGATGCAGATGTATGAGGAGTATGCGCGGGCGGCGGAGCAGGTGGCACCGTTTGTGACCGATACGGCGGCGCTGCTGAATGGGGCGATCCAGGCGGGCAAGAGCGTGATGTTTGAGGGCGCGCAGGGCACGATGCTGGATATCGATCACGGGACGTATCCGTTTGTGACTTCGTCGTCGGCGACGGCGGGCGGAGCGGTGACGGGTACGGGCGTGGGTCCGACGGCGATTGGGACGGTGATTGGCGTGACGAAGGCCTATGTCACGCGCGTGGGCGAGGGCCCGTTTCCGACGGAGTCGTTCGATGAAGCGGGCGAGCTGCTGCGGGCGCGGGGCAATGAGTTTGGCGCGGTGACGGGGCGTCCCAGGCGTTGCGGTTGGATGGACCTGCCGCTGCTGCGCTATTCGAACATGATTAACGGGACGGAATGGCTGGTGGTGACGAAGCTGGACGTGCTGGATGGGATGGCGGAGATTCCGGTGTGCACGGGCTACGAGATTGACGGCAAGAAAGTCGACACGATGCCGGCGGATGTGAGGGGGCTGGAGTCGATCAAGCCGGTGTATACGAAGCTGAAGGGATGGGCTGAGCCGACGGAAGGCATTGTCGAGTGGGAGAAGCTGCCCAAGGCGGCGCGGGAGTATCTCGCGTTTCTGGAGAAGGAGTCAGGTGCGAAGATCGGGATGGTGTCGACAGGTCCGGACCGGGAGCAGACGATGGCTCTGAAGGAGTTTGAGAAGGCGTTGAAGGAATTAGAAGGGTGAGGATAGGGATTAGGAATTAGGGATTAGCGATTAGGGATTAGCGATTCGCGATTCGAAGCATAGACGTGAGGATGGCCATGGGCTCACACCGAAATTCGGATGGAGCCGCGGGAATCTGGGTGGAAGCCACGCGATTGTCCGAAATCGAAACTGACGCGAAAGTAGCGTAGCGGAAATCGTTCCTGTTGCTATTCTGTCGGGGGAAGGTTTGTGACGGATGATCACTTTTACGGTACGGCTCAAGTTCAAGGCAGAGGATCGCGAGGATATTCGAGAGGCGCTGCGGGCGGCGACGGAGGCTTCGCGGAAGGAGCCGGGGTGCGTGACGTATATTCCGCACATTGTGGATGGGGATGCGGATGCGATTCTGATCTACGAGCAATATAAGGACACCTCGGCGGCGGAAGCCCATCGCGCGTCGGATCACTTCAAGAAATATGTGGTGGGAGTGCTCTACCAGCGGATGCTGGAGCGGTCGGTAGAGAATCTGCACGCACTGGGATAGCGTTGGGGGCAGGTGCGGCGTCCAAACCTGAGGGCGGGGATTGTTAACAGCAATTCATCGAACGAAAAGGCCCGGATGGGGGATGGGCGCAACGGCGGACGACGCGCGCGGCATCGAACTTTGTAATGACTGACGGGACAACGACCTGCAGGACATTGACTCGATGAGGGCGGGCGCAGCCGAAGGGCGGATTTGCGACGTTCGCCTGAGAATATTGCGGCTTCGGTCATTCCTTTTGACTCGCCGCGCGGATGCGGACTACCATCCCGATACGAACATGAACAGAAGCGCTTATGTCCAGGGGGCGGTGCAACAGGCCGGCGTGTCGCTTCTGTTCGTCCTGGCGCTGTGCGTGGTAATGGCGCATCCGGCGTTCGGGCTTCCCAAGCGCGACAGCCATGCGATTCATAAGCAGATCGAGGCGCTGGAGGAGCAGTGGCGGCAGGCGATCATCTCGAATAATGTGACGGAGATGGACCACCTGCTGGCGGATGACTACATCGGCATCAGCGCCAACGGGACGGTAGAGACCAAGGCCCAGGCGCTGGCGCAACGCAGAGCCGGGACGGTGCAGATCAAGTCGCTGGACCTGAACGATCTGAAGGTGCGGGTCTACGGGGATACGGCGGTGGTAACTTCGCGGGCCGCTCTCGAGGGGACGAACGGGCAGAGCGATATCAGCGGAAATTATCGCTACACGCGGGTCTACAACAAGCGGCTGGGACAGTGGAAGATTGTGAGCTTCGAGGCCAGCCGGATGCACGATGCCGATGCCCGGCAGAAGCAGTGAATTTCGTATCGTCTTCATATTGAATTGACGTGTAAAAACCAGATCCTTGCAGCGGACAGCAATGCCACAACTACGCGGGTTCGCCAGAAGGATAATCATTGGCTTGCAATGATTCATAGAGAATCGGCTGCCGAGCCGAGGTCCTGACCATGATGCTGCTTGATGCGGCGATGAAGGGTGTCTACACGCTGCCTCCGGACAAACTGGAAAAGGCGATCCATATCTACCATGCGCGGACGCTGGCGCACTTTGGCGATGTGGCGTGGATGATTCTCGCGCTGTGGCTGCTGGTGCGGTGGGGCGTGGGGGCGCGGATTCGCGACTGGGCTGAATGTTGGACGGGGCGGTTCAGTTCACGGGAGTGGGTGAAGGGGTTCGTGGTTGCGCCGGTGTGGCTGGTGATGCTTTCGCTGCTGGGGCTGCCGGTCGAATTTCTGATGCACCGGGTGTATCGGACGTATGGGATTTCGGTTGAGGGCTGGGGGATGTGGCTGGGCGACTTTGCCAAGTCGACGGCACTGACAGTGGTGTTCGGAACACTGGCGCTGGCGGGGCTGTATGCGCTGATGCGGAAATCGCCACGGCGGTGGTGGTTGTGGTTCTGGCTGCTGGCGCTGCCGGTGGAAGTGGCGACGATCTATGTGGTGCCGATCTTTATCGACCCCTTGTTTAATCACTTTTCGCCGCTGGCCGAGGCCGATCCGGCGCTGGTTCCGCAGCTGGAGCGGGTGGCGGAGCGGGGCGGGCTGGCGATTCCGCCGTCACGGATGTTTGTGATGGATGCGAGCCAGAGGTTAACGGCTCCCAATGCGTATGTGACGGGTTTTGGGTCTTCGAAGCGAATCGTGGTGTGGGACACGACCATCGCGCATGTTCCGACGGACGAGATTCTCGCTGTCTATGGGCATGAGCAGGGGCATTACGTGCTGGAGCACATCCAGAAGGGACTGGTGTTTTTTGCCGCGGTGCTGCTGATCGGGATGTGGCTGGCGTATTGCGCGATGTGCTGGCTGGTGCGGCGATATGGGGCGGCGTGGGGGATTGCGGCGGTTGAGGACTGGGCGTCGGTGGGGCTGCTGCTGCTGGTGATGACGATGCTGGGTTTTCTGGGCGAGCCGGTGGGAAACGCGTTCAGCCGGTGGGAGGAGCACCAGGCGGATGTATATGGGCAGGAGGTAATCCACGGGCTGGTTCCGGATGCGCAGGCGACGATGGTCGAGTCGTTTCAGAGGCTGGGCGAGTTGTGGCTGGATGTCCCCGCTCCGAATCCGCTGGTGGTGTGGTGGACCTACAGCCATCCCACGACGGCCGAGCGGGAGGCGTTTGCAGCGGGGTACGATCCGTGGGCGAAGGGGGAGCGGCCGAAGTACGTGAGGTAGGGTCTAGGGGGTAGGGGTGTAGGGCTCAGGGATCAGGGCACAGGGCACAGGGAACAGGGAACAGGGAACAGACAAGCAGGTCCTTCGACTCCGTCCGCCAAGGCGGACTCCGCTCAGGATGACATCATTCGGGGTAACGCCTCGAATATGACCTAAGCTCAGGATGACATCGTTGGTCGGGATGACATCCATAATTGTGGCATGCTGGAGGGTATGGACTGCCTCTTCTGCAAGATTGCTGACGGTGGGATTCCCGCAAAGAAGGTCTTTGAGGATGAGCACGCCTTTGCCATTCAGGACATCAAGCCGCAGGCTCCGGTGCATGTGCTGGTGATTCCGAAGAAGCATGTGCGATCGCTGGCGGAGGCGGATGACAAGGCGCTGCTAGGTCATCTGCTGCATGCGGCGCGAGGTGTGGCCGAGGAGCAGAAGCTGGGCGAGGGGTATCGCGTGGTCATCAATACCGGACCGAATGGCGGGCAGACGGTCGATCATCTACATCTCCACGTGCTGGGTGGTCGCTCGATGCACTGGCCTCCGGGCTGAGTCTCAAACCCTCTCAAGCCAACACCGGGCTTGAATGGGGGGACTGCGCGTCCAGCGAAACGCGCTTCGCGCTGTGACTTAGCGCAGAAGCTGGTTGTCGAGGTCGGAGAGACGCTGGAGCAGACCCGCCTGCTCGGCGAAGGCCCGGCTGAAGTTGGGATTGTCGGGCGTGGCGCAGCGGGCATGAGCCATCAATTCGGTGCGCTGGGAGATCTCCCGCAATCTGTCATGGATGCGCCGGCACTCGGCGATGTATTCCTCATGTCTCTTGCTGGTCATGTCAAATCTGTCGACGGCCATTTTTCCCCCTCCGAAGAAACGATCGTAAAGCGGGGTCGGGCCGGCTGCGGTGACGGGCGTCACAGATGACGGGCGTCACAGATAGCGGGGCGTGCCGATGGGTGGAATGCGAGCGGCGCGGACGATCGCAGGGATGGTCCGCGCCCTGGAGTGGGATGGCTACCAGCGGAACTGCTTGAACTGCTGGGGCACGAACTGCGAGCCGCCAAGGTCGGCGTCGGTGAATCCGAAGACAAAGAACTGGTTGGGATTGTCGATGGTGTTTCCTTTGGAGTCGGTAGTCGTCTCGAGAAAATCGTTATCGTTGGCGATCCAGAGGGTGTGGATGGTGGTGCTGCCCTGCTTCACGTCCGGGCCGAAGGCAACGCCTTCGATCTTGGCGGGGATGAGGCTGGAGTCGATGCCGACTGCGTTGAGCGATTTGACGATGTCGAGGAAGGGCGTCTTGGCCACGGCGTTGTTGGCCGCATCCGTTCCGTCCATTTTGCTGACGTCAACGGCTCCGTCGAGGTCGATTTTGAAGAGCTCTTTGACCTTGGCGTTGTTCTGGCTGGCGCGCCCCTTGCCGTCGCGCTCGTCAACGAGGAACTCGTGGTTGTTGAGGGCGACGATTTCGCTCACGCCGCTTCCGGTGGTGAGATCGTACGCGTACTGGTGGGTCACGCGGCCGGAGGCGATGTCGATGGTGACCATGCGGAGGAGGTTGGCGGCGTTGCTGCCTGGGGTCGATGCACCTTCAAGGGCGTCCTGAATGAGGGCGTTCTGCATGATGCCGACCAGGGTGCGGCCGTCAGGCGTGATGGCCAGACCTTCCATACCCTTGTTGGCGGTGCGGCCGGAGGTGTTGTCGGCAATCTCGGTGTTGCCAACGGGGCTAAGGTTGGTTACGAAGAAGGACTGGGGCAGGGCGAAGGAGCGCAGGCGGAGGCCGGTGAGGCGATCGAACTCATAGACGTAGGGGCCGTACTCGTCGGAAATGTAGACGCGAGCGCCGTCGTTGGAGAGGCGCATGCCTTCGGTGTCGAAACGGGCGTCATTAGGATCGCCGGAGTTGCGTTTGGGATCGAAGTTGTCGGAGCGCCCGGTGAAGAAATGAAGGAAGAAGTTGTTGATGGGCGGCTTGCCTGAGCCGACACCGAGTCCTTCTCCGCTGCCGTAGACAAGGGGTGTGAGGCTCCAGAGTAGAGTGGTGGCTTTGAGCTCGGGAGTGAGAGTGAAGGGCAGGCCGCTTCCCGAGGTGTTGGGAGTGAGCTGCATTTTGACGGTGTGGAAGCGGTTGATGTAGCTGGCGGTATTGTCGATGGCGTCGTCGAATTCAACGGCGTTGGGCCCACGGTCGGGCAGCGCCAGAAAAGTGTTTCCGGATGCGTAGGCGATTGCCGAACCAAAGCCGCCTAGCTCGTTTGCCCGGACGCCGTTCTCGAGATTGTAGGTAAGGCCGGATAGATCGACGAAAGAGCCGGCGCGGGACTGGTCGAGGGTGCCGATGGCAAGCACGGGCAGGGTCTGGGCTTGAGAGATGCTGAACGCTCCCACGGCGAGAGCGGAGAAGATAAAAACAACGGGGGCTTTTTTCACTGGTTGAATCCTCCTTGGAACCGGGGAATGCCCCGGCGAAACTCATGCTCCATGAAGGGAGGGGTTGAGCCAGTAAAGATCTGATGAAAATTGTGACAGGATTTTCAGGCGACTGAAATGAGGGCCTAGGTGAGCCAGGTGTCGGGCTCTTTCAGAATCCACTTGTGGAAGCTGATGCAGCCGCCGACGAACATCCGCATGAAGTTGAGCAGGCCATCCTGGTGGATTCCCTTTTCGAGGTCGAATGTCTGCTGCACCCAGAAGCGGCCCTTGCGGATGCCGTCTTCTTCGGCGATGACGACGTAGACGGTGGGGAAAAGGTAGTTGCGATGGTACTGGTTGCAGAAGTAGATGGCCTGAGAGAGACGGGCTTCGGGGATCTTATGGTCGAACCATCCATAGATCCTGAACAGATCTTTCCTTTCGCCGGCCAGGGTCACGACCAGATTGAGATGGCCGAGGGAGGTTTCCGTATCGTAGTTGATGCGGTAGTCGCCGTCGCTGTCGGTCATGTAGTTGTAGGTGCCGGCTTTGAGGGCGCGCTCGATCAACGGCATAGTAAGGGGCTCGACTGTGTCCATGTGGTCTGGTTTCCTCTGGGGTTAGTGTCCGGATCTGGAGATAAGTCTGGATAGCTCGTCAAGGATGCCCGCGTCGGGCCGAGACGGGGGCGGCTCGGGTGTGGGGACAGGCTGGGTGAGTCGTCCGGCGTTGAGTATGGCATCGAGATCGCGAATGATGTTTCGCCGTGCGCCGGGGTCGTCGGTCGCTTTTGGCGCTTCGGGTTGCGGGTGCGTTCTCGGAGCGACGGCCGCAAAATCGGAGGCGGCAGGAGCAGAGATGCCTGGTCCTGTAACTGCCGCAGGCGGGACTGTGGGCGCGGGAACTGCCGGCACTGGTTGAGGCTGACCGCGGTCGGCGAGAGACCGGAGGAGAATTCTCATCCCGCGGTCATAGTTGAGGAGATTCACATACTGCAGGCGGTGAAGGCGAAGGGGGATTTCGCAATCCTGGTAGAGAACCGGGATGACCGTCTTCTGCTTCTTGAGAGCGAACGAGACCTCGTCGAGGACATTGGTGGAATTGACCGATGTGGGCGAGAGAACGACCAGCATGCGGTTGCAGGCGATCAGGGCGCGCTGGATTTCAATATCCCAGGGCTTTCCCGGCTCGAGTTCGATCTGGTCGAGCCAGACACTGGCGCCGGCGGCCTGCAGGTCTTCGGCCAGCTTGAGAGCGAAGTCGGAGTCAGCGCGGCTGTAGCTGACGAACGCGGTGGAGGAGTTGATGGCCAAAGCCGGATCTCCCAGCGAGAGTTTTCGGGGGAAAGTGCCTGCACTTATGTAAGCGCAAATACGTACCGTAACGGGCAAGGTACGTTCGGGACCGCCAACATCAGTGCCTCAACATTGTGCCACAGCGATGCTTCTATGGGCAGAAGGAGCTTTGAGAGGCAAGCGGTCGGGGGCTTTTCGAGGGATTAGCCCGTTATGATGGCGAAAGAACGGACTGGAAGACGCGCTATGAAGTTTCTGGTTACGGGCAGTGCCGGTCACCTGGGCGAGGCCCTCTGCAGGACATTGCTGGAACTCGGGCATGATGTTGTGGGACTCGACATCCTCGAATCGCCATATACAACGGTGGTCGGGTCGATTACGGAGCGCCTAGTCACGGTAGGTTGCATGAGCGGGGCTGAAGTCGTGTTCCATGCGGCAACGCTGCACAAGCCGCATGTCGCGACGCACAGCCGCCAGGAGTTCATCGATACAAATGTCACCGGAACCCTGAGCCTGCTGGAAGCGGCCGCTGCTGTGGGAGTCAGGTCATTTGTATATACGAGCACGACGAGCGTATTTGGAGACGCGCTGATTCCTCCGGCGGGGTCTCCGGCGGCGTGGATCACGGAGGATGTGACACCGGCGCCGAGAAACATCTATGGAGTGACGAAGAGTGCGGCTGAGGATCTGTGCCAGCTGTTCTGGCGAAATCAGAAGCTGGCGTGCGTGGTGCTGAGGACGTCGCGGTTTTTTCCTGAGGAGGATGACAGCAAGGATGTGCGGGAGGCCTTCTCGGATGGAAATGTAAAGGCGAACGAGTATCTCTACCGGCGCGTGGATATTGAAGACGTGGTGAGCGCGCACCTGCTGGCTGCGGAGCGGGCGCCGGAACTGACTTCGGAACTGGGCTTTCGCAAATACATCATCAGCGCAACCACGCCGTTTCAGCGGGAGGATCTGGCGCGCCTACGGAACGATGCTCCGGCGGTGGTGGGGGAGCGGGTTCCGGGATATGAGGCGGTGTACAGGAAGCGCGACTGGAAGATGTTCCCCGGTATTGACCGTGTGTATGTGAACGAGCGCGCCCGGAGGGAGCTTGGCTGGCAGCCGCGATACGACTTCAGGCGGGTGATGGAGAGCGTGAGCAGGGGCAAGGATTTTCGGAGTCCGCTGGCGCGGGCGATTGGGTCGAAGGGCTATCACGACGAGGTGTTTGCGCAGGGGCCGTATCCGGTGGAGTAGCGGGTGGCTATCAACGCTTCGACCTATCGTCTGCCAAGGCGAAGACGAACGGTGCTTGTCCAACCTATTTGATGTAGGATTCGGTTGCGTCGCGGGCGGCGCAACGCACAGATGCATGGGCGCCGTCACGGAGGACTTCCGGGGCACGTGCAAGTGTCCCGGAAGAGCGGGAGCTGCCGTGAATAGTCTTGTGTCAGGAAAACTCTGGGTAGGTATCGCGTGTTTGCTGCTGACCGGCAGTACGGCCCAAGCGCAGGACCGAAATGCGGCTGCTTCGGGGCTGCCTCCGCTGATCGATCGTGAGATCCTCTTCGGCAATCCGGAGATCGCGGGCGGACAGATTTCGCCGAACGGACAATACATCGCGTTTCTGAAGCCGTGGAAGGATACGCGCAATATTTATGTCAAAACGGTGAGCGAGCCATTCAGCGCAGCCCGGTTGCTCACTACGGAAACCAAGCGTCCGGTCGCCGGGTATTTCTGGACCAGGGACAGCAAGTACATCCTGTATGCGAAAGACAATGCGGGTGACGAGAACTTCAATGTCTATGCCGTGGATCCTTCAGCAAAGCCGCCTGCCGGGGCCGATGCTCCACCATCACGCGACCTCACCGGTCTTAAGGGCGTGCGGGTAGTCATTTACGAAGTTCCCAAGAGCGATCCCGATATCGTCTACATCGGACTGAACGACCGCGATAAAGCCTGGCACGACTTTTACAGGCTGCGCATCTCGACCGGCGAAAAGACGCTGGTGCGCAAGAACACGGAACGCATTACGGGCTGGCGGTTCGATCTTAAAGGCCGGTTGCGACTGGCCACTCGCACCGCGGAAAACGGGGATAAGGAAATACTCCGCGTCGATGCGGACAAATTCACCACGGTTTACTCCTGCACAGTCTTTGAAACCTGCTTTCCCACTCGATTCGATCGAGATGGCAAGCGCGTGTACATACACACCAACAAGGGCGCGGACGTGAACCTGATCTCGCTGGCGATTCTTGATCCCGAGACCGGCAAGACCGAGACCGTCGAGTCCGATCCTCTAAACAAAGTAGATTTGAGCGAGGCTATGTTCTCTGAAGCGACAGATGAACTGGTCGGGACCTCCTACTACTACGATCGCGAAAAGCGATACTTCAGGGACAAGGGGTTCGAGGCCGACTACCAATGGCTTCAGAGCCAGCTACCCGGCAAAGAAATCAGCATGGGTTCGCGCACCCGGGACGAACAGGTGTGGCTCATCACGGCCCATAGCGATACAGAGCCGGGTGAGACGCTGCTTTTTGACCGCAAAACGCATACGCTCACTCCCCAATATCGAATTCGGGAAAATCTGCCCCGCGAAGACCTTGCTCAAATGAAGCCGGTTCAATACAAATCGTCGGACGGGCTTGAAATACCTGCTTACCTGACTTTGCCCAAGGGAGTTCCCGCGAAGAATCTGCCGGCGCTGATGATTCCGCACGGCGGTCCGTGGGGGCGTGATGTGTGGGGCTACGATGAACTCGCGCAGTTCTTTGCCAACCGCGGCTATGCGGTGCTGATGCCGAACTTTCGCGGCTCGACGGGTTATGGCAAGAAGTTTCTTGATGCCGGCAACCGCGAATGGGGCGCCAAGATGCAGGATGACATCACGTGGGGTGTCAAGTATCTAATCGCGGAGGGCATTGCGGATCCGAAGCGTGTGGGCATTCTTGGTGGCTCTTATGGGGGTTACGCCACGCTGGCCGGGGTTGCCTTTACTCCTGACGTCTACGCCGCCGCTGTCGATATCGTCGGGCCGTCGAACCTGATCACACTGCTGAATGCAATTCCTCCCTATTGGGAGTCGATCAGGACCATGTTTTATCAGCGTATGGGCGATCCGCGCACGCCGGAAGGCAAGGCGTTGTTGATGGAACGTTCGCCGCTCAATTCTGCCGACAAGATCAAAACTCCGCTGCTGGTGGCGCAGGGAGCGAATGATCCACGAGTCAACCGGCGAGAGGCGGAGCAGATTGTGGTTGCGCTGCGGGATCGGGGTTCGCCTGTCGAGTATTTATTGGCGCCGGACGAGGGCCACGGGTTTGCGAGACCTGTGAACAACCTTGCGCTGTTTATGGAGTCGGAGAAATTTCTCGCACAGCACCTTGGTGGCCGGTATCAGGTGGGCGGTACTCCAGAAACGACGGCGCGGCTGAAGGAGATCACGGTAGATCCCAAGACGGTTGTTGTGGAGAAGAAAGCGGAGGCGGCTCCGGCGGCGAACTGAAGCGGAGTTGGGGTGCGGCGCGAAGTTATCGGCTGACGAATGCGTTGCCTTCGATGACGAAGCGCAAAGGGTGTTCGACGGCCTTGCTGATGCCAATGCGGGGGCTGGAGCGGATGAGATCGGGCTCATAGCCGTCGTCAAGGACCTGCAGGATAGAGCTGCGGCTGGTGACGTCGAGTCCGTTGTGGGCGGCGCGGGTGATGTCGAGGGCCTGGCAGAGGCGTCCGGGGCCGGAGGTGAGCAGGCGGGGCGAGGCCGATGCGGGCAGCTTGCGCAGGCGGGCCATGGTGTCGAGACCTTCGACGGGCTCAAGGGCACGGATCAGGACACCGGCGCCGTGTCCCTCGGGCTGGCAGGAGAAGTTAAGGCAGTAGTGCATCCCGTAGATGAAGTAGACGTAGGCGAAGCCGGGCGGGCCGAAGAGAACGGCGTTGCGGGCGGTCTTGCCGGCGTAGGCGTGGGCGGCGGGGTCGTCGAGGCCGAGGTAGGCTTCGATCTCGACGATGCGGCCGGTGAGGCGCTGGCCTTCTTTAAGCCTTTCGTCTCCGATGTGGCGCGTGACGAGCTTGCCGAGGAGACGGCGGGCGACGACATCGGGCGAATCAAGGTAGAAGCTGCGCGGCAGGATTTTTCTCGCGGCCATTTCCAAGGGACATTGTGACAGAGAGCGGACAGTTATAAGTCTCCCCGGTTTTCAGTTTCACCGCGAAGACGCAAGGAATGCAGGAGCGTGCGCGGGGCTGAAAAAGGAGTATCTGGCATGACTCCATAAGAATCTAAGGCCGTAAACCCTTGGAAAGAGGTTCGAATGGTTGAGTCATCCAAATCATCACAAGCTTTCAGGCCTGGGCCGCTGCTTTTTATTGCGGCCGTCGTCGGTGTGGCCGCGATTGCCTTCGCGTATACGGCGGGGTGGCTTTCGCCGCATCGGCTGACACCAAAGAAGCTGGTTGCGGGGCTGGCGCCTCCCGGTGGCCCGGCGTTGGGGCATCGTCGCAACCACGCCAAAGGCATCTGTTTCACGGGCACGTTCGAGGCCAACGGCAATGGTTCGGAGCTTTCGAAGGCAACCGTTTTCGACCGCGGCCAGTATCCGGTGGTAGGGCGCTTTAACCTGGCCACGGCAGATCCGAATGCCAAGGATGCAATGGTGCGTGTGCGCGGGCTCGGCATCAGCATCAAGACGCCGGACGGGCAGGAGTGGCGAAGCGCCATGATCGATGCGCCAATCTTTCCGGTATCGACTCCGCAGGGTTTCTATGAGCTGCTGACTGCCTCGGGAAGCAAGGATCCGAATGCGATGAAGAATTTTATTGGCTCGCATCCGGAATTCCTGACGTTTCTCGGTTGGGCCAAGAGCGCTCCCTGGACGGGGAGTTATGCGGAGGAGCCTTACAACAGTCTCGACTCGTTTCTCTTTGTTGACGGGTCGGGCGGCAAGCATACGATACGGTGGTCGTTGATTCCGGCGGCGCAGCCTATACCCATCACACCTGAGGAACTGGCCAAGCGTGGGCCTGATTTCCTGGAGCAGGAGATTACACAGCGTGTCGCGGCGGCCCCTCAAAAATGGACGCTGGTGGTGACGGTTGCCGAGCCGGGCGATCCGACGGCGGATCCCAACAAGGCGTGGCCTGCCGGTCGGCGCACAGTTGAGGTGGGCACGCTGACGGTACAGCAAATCGAGCCGGAGCGTACGGGGCCGTGTCTCAACATCAACTTCGACCCGACGGTGTTGCCTGCCGGCATTACGACCTCCGATGACCCCTTCCCCGCTGCGCGCTCGGCCGCATACTCCCGGTCGTACAACAGCCGCACAGCGGAAGCGTCGTACTATCCGGGCAACGAGACGGGAGCCAAGCAATGACGACCACTCGGAAACGCTTCACCGCTCCGCAGCGACTGCTTCACTGGCTCATGGCTATTTGCATTCTCTCCATGCTCTTCATCGGCGTAGGCATGGTGTCGACCGTTACTCCGAAATACCTGACGCTGGTCCAGATTCACAAGCCTCTGGGTATTGCCATCCTGGTGCTGGTGCTGATCCGCCTGACGCTGCGCTTAATCTACAAAGCGCCAGCGCTGCCGCCTGATCTGCCGGAGCCGATCAAGCTGGGTGCAGAACTGTCGCAGTATGTCCTCTACGCGCTGATGATCAGCATGCCGCTCATCGGCTGGGGGATGTTGTCCGCCGCCTCCTACCCAGTGGTGCTGTTCGGCAGTGTGCATCTGCCACCTATCCTGCCCTTGAGTCCTACCCTGCATACGTGGTTGTGGCGTGCTCATCACTACCTGGCCTTTGCCTTCTTCGCAACCATCCTGATGCATGTGGGTGCGATACTCTTTCACAAGCTGATCAGGAATGACGGCATATTCGAGACCATGGCGCCGCTGCTTACGCGCGACCAGCGGAAGTGAGTGACTGCCGGTCGGGCCAAAAGCAGGTCCTTCGACTGCGCCTATGGCGATGACTCGCCATAGGCTGCGCTCAGGATGACAGATCAGGGTGTAGGGGATAGGAAGTAGGGTGTAGAAAATTTCCTCTCTCCCCCTCTCTGCTTCCTTCTTCCGTTTCCTCCCCCTTCGTTCGCCACGGGTGTGGACCGCGGCCCATGTCCTAATCGGGTTTAGCCCTTCTTCCACTCCTTGATGGCAGCGAGGACTTCTTCGGCATGGCCTTCGGGCTTGACCTTGGGGAAGATTTTTACCAGGGTCTGGTCGGGGCCGATGAGGTAGGTTGTGCGTTCGATGCCGATGACTTTCTTGCCGTACATGTTCTTTTCCTTCAGAACACCAAACTGATTGCAGACTTTTTCGTCTACATCAGCAAGGAGCGGATACTGGAGGTCGTACTTGGCCTTGAATTTGGCCTGGGCTTTGGGCGTGTCGCGGGAGATGCCGAGGACTATGGCACCGGCGTTCTGAAGCTTTTTGAAGGTGTCGCGGAAGCCGCAGGCTTCGATGGTGCAGCCTGGGGTATCGGCCTTGGGGTAGAAGAAGAGGACGACGGGCTTTCCGGCGAAGTCGGCGAGGTGGACGGTGTTTTCCTGGTCGTCCTGAAGCGTGAAATCGGCGACTTTCTCGTGCAATTCCATAAAGGTTCCTTTTGAGCGGGGTGAGACTGCGTCGTATAGCGTCGTATAGATTGTTGCTTAGAGCGCGAAGTATGTCACGGAGTAGAGAGCTCGGGATAGGGCTGCGGTCCGGATGTTTGTTGGCCGGATGGATGCTGGCGGGGGCATTTTTTGCCGCGGCGCATGCGCAGTATCCGGGCCGGGTGGATCCGAATAAGGGCGCGGGTGCGGCACCGGTTTTGCGGGCTACGGCGGTGCTCGAGTATACGGGCGACCTGACGAAGCCGACGGCCGCGAGGCTGGTTCCGGTGGCGGTGTGGGACGGCGAGCGGTATCAGCCGGGCGGGCTGTACATGGCGCAGCCGTTGCCGCTGACGGTTGAATCCGGAACCGTGTATGAGTTGCTGGATGCGGGGACATCGAAGGGGCTGTTCGATGTGAAGGCGGCGGCGAATGTGTCGGGATCGTGGGTCGCGACGGGGACGTATTCGAAGCCGGCGCAGCCGAAGGTGGCGAGGCTGAAGCCGTCGAAGGCACTGCCGCAGTTTGTGCATGATGCGGGGTCGGATGACGGCAAGCCGCACTTTGCGCATCGGCCGCCGGCGGATTCGGGGAGTGGCCAGACCTCAGGGCAGAGCGGATCGGGATCAGGGAGCGGGTCTGGGTCAGGGAGCGGATCTGGATCGGCATCGAGTGCAGGCGGCAGCTCCTCTTCGACGGATTCCGATCGGCCGACGCTGCACCGGAGGACTGATTCGGGGTCAAGCAGCGGATCTGGATCGGGCTCGGGATCGAGTACGGCTTCGTCGTCTGCTCCGGATGTCGATCCGGACAGGCCGACGCTGCATCGACCCACAGATTCAAGCTCAGGATCTGGCTCGGGATCGTCGTCTTCTCCGGACGTCGATCCGGACAGGCCGACGCTGCACAAGCGTACAGATACGGCGACGAATCCCAGTGACAATGGCGCGCCAGTGACGGCGACGACGAATATCGATCCCGACCGGCCGAAGCTGGGTTATGGGAGGCCCGCGGAATACGAGTCTCTTGATGCGCCGTCGAAGGTCGAAATTGCCAAGCTTGCGAGCCAGCCGAACAACCTGAAACTGATGGCAGCGGTGTCGGATGCGAAGACGAGGGAGCCGCACTCCTATGTGTATTCGTGGACCGATCCGGAAGACGCGAAGAAGGTACAGGCGGCTCTCGAAGACGCGGCGAAGAATCTGCTGGCGGGAAATGCGGTGACGGCGACGGTCTCGGGGCAGACGGTGGCGACATCTGCTTCGGGTGCGAAGGCTCCGCTGCATAAGAGCACAAATACGGTTACAAATAGCCGAATCGCCTCGGCGCACGCGGGGACAACGCATAAGAAGCCTGCGCCGAAGCCTGCGCTGCCGGATCTTGAGGACGAGCAGTTCAAGGCGTACGAGCTGTCATTTGGCGGCGGGGCGACGCTGGTCTTCTCAGCGAAGAGCGGACAGGGCGACCAGACGAAATACGTGACGATCATCGCGCAGCCGGATTTCAACGGGGTCCCGCAGATTCTGTTCAAGCAGGTGACGAGAGAGTCGGAGCTGGATGTGGTTCCGCGGATGCGGCTGGTGGATGCGGTAGATACGGACGCGGACAATCGGGCAGAGCTGATCTTTGAACTGGCGGGAAAGACCGACCAGCAGTTCGCGATCTACAAGGTTCACGACCGATCGGTGGAGCAGGTGTTCTCGACGGGCGGCTCGCAGTAGAAGCGCCGAGAGGCTCTTGTCACGCTGTCGGCTCGTCGAGCTGGAACGGAAGCTTGCGCAGACGCTTGCCGGTGGCAGCGAAGATTGCATTGCCGACACTCGGGCCGATCAGCGCGAGCGGAGGTTCCCCGATACCGCCGGGAGGACGGCCGCCTTCGATGAGGTAAGTTTCAAGCAGCGGAGCGTCAGGAATCCGCAGAAGGTCATAGTCGTTGAAATTCTGTTGTTGGATGCTGCCGTTCCTGACCGTGATGCGCTCCTTGAGGGCGGCGCTTAAGCCCATGAGTATGGCGCCCTCGATCTGGGCACGAATGCCATTCATGTTGATTACGCGGCCGGGATCAACGACAGTGACGACGCGATCGACGCGAAGGTTGGCGCCGTTGACGGTGACCTCGGCCACCTGGGCAAGATAGGTCGTCTTCGAAAAGAAACAGGAGATGCCGCGGCCGCGGTGCGGTCCTAAAGGCTTGCTCCAGCCGGCTCTTTCGGTAACGAGATCGAGCAACTGGATCATATGCCGAGGATCAGCGAGTTTGCGATCGTCGAAGTTGGATCCTGGCGCACCAGGATTCACAGCAGCCTTCTCAAGCAGACGGCGGCGGTAGAGGTAGGGGTCTTCGGCGGCGAGGTGTGCGAGCTCGTCGATGAAGCATTCGACCGCGACAACGTTGAAGGTGATCTCGACTCCGCGCCAGGCTCCGCGGCGAACACCGCTGTCGACAGGCACGTAGGAGACGCGGATGTGCGGAGCGGGATAGGGCGTGTCGACGGCTCCGCCGACTTCATAGGACTGCGCCTGCTTCGGATCGTGCTGGCCGATGATCGAGGTGTCGGCAATGCGATCGGTCCAGGAGACGAGATTTCCGCGTTCGTCCATTCCGGCGCGGAGGCGGTGCATGCAGGCGGGGCGGTAGCCGTCGTGGGTGAAGTCGTCTTCGCGAGTCCAGAGAAGCTGAACGGGGCGGTTCATGCGCTGGGCGACCTGGATGGCCTGGCGATCGAAGGGTCCGCCAAATCGGCGGCCGAATCCGCCGCCCATAAATGTAACGTATACGGTTACGTTTTGCTCGGGGACGCCGAGAATTTTGGCAATTCCCTCCCGTGCGCCCTGGCCGTCCTGCGTGGGACACCAGGCTTCACATTTGCCGTCGCGCAGCCAGACGGTGTTGTTCATCGGCTCGAGCGTGGCGTGCGCGAGGAAGGGGAATTCGTAGATGCTCTCGAGGCGCTTCGCAGCGGGAACGGTGTCGGGATTGAGGCTGGTGTTGCTCCAGTTCCAATACTCCTGCGCGTCGAGGCCGGCGCGAAGCTTCACGTCGAGCGATTCGGTTGATTCGTCGTGGTACGCGCCGGGAGTCCATTCGATATTGAGAGCTTTGCGGCCCTGCATTGCCGCCCAGGAGTTCGTCGCGACGATCGCGATTTCTCCGCCGGTCTCTTTGCAGGGGATTTCGAAAACGTCGAGAACGCCGGGAACTGCCTTGGCCCTGGTCGCGTCGAAGCGGGCGAGGGTGCCGCGCAGAAGCGGGCACTGGGCCACGACGGCGTAGACCATGCCGGGGAGGCGAACATCGAGACCGAATCGCGCTGCTCCCTTGACCTTGTCGGGGATGTCGAGGTGAGGGATGGAGCGGCCGAGGAGAGTGAAGTCTCTGGGGTCCTTTAGCGGAACGGTGTTGGGGTCGGGGAGCGGAAGCCGGCGGGCATCGCTGATAAGAGCGGAGTAGGAGAGAACACGGCCCGAAGGCGTATGAGTGACCTGGCTGTTGCGGGCGCGGCATTGAGAAGCAGGAACACCCCACTGGCGCGCAGCCGCGGCAATGAGGACCTCGCGGACCTGCGCTCCAGCCCGGCGCAGAGGCTGGTAGCTCTCCCAGACGGAGCCGCTTCCGCCGGTACCGTCGGCATTGTCGGCCTGAACGACGGTGATTTTGGAGAAGTCGATCTCAGCCTCTTCGGCAAGGATCATTGGCAGGGAGGTGAAGACTCCCTGGCCCATTTCGGATTTGTTCAAAACGAGCTGAGTCTGTCCATCGGGATGAATACGGATCCAGGCGTTGAAGGGATCGGTCTCGGGTTGTGCAGATCGACCGAGGTGGAATCGGCCGCGCATTGTGAGGCCGACAACGAGCGCTCCGCCGGCGGCTGCGGAGGTGGCAAGGAAGACGCGGCGGCTGATCTTCGGAGACTGCGGGGGTCCGGGTGTTGTGGTGACCGGATTCATGCGCGCATCTCCTGTGCGGCACGGTGGATGGCGTTGCGGATGCGGAAATAAGTGGCGCAGCGGCAGAGGTTGCCGGACATGGCGTCGTCGATCTCGGAGTCGGTGGGGTACGGCTTTGCAGAGAGCAGGGCGGCAGCGGACATGATCTGTCCGGGCTGGCAGTATCCGCACTGCGGCACTTGTTCAGCGATCCAGGCCTGCTGGACGGGATGGAGGCCGTTCTTACCAAGGCCTTCGATGGTGAGAATCTGTTTGCCGGCCGCGTCCGATATGGCCGTCTGGCAGGAGCGCATGGCGGAGCCGTCGATGTGGACGGTGCAGGCTCCGCATAATCCCATGCCGCAGCCGTATTTTGTGCCGGTGAGGTTGAGCAGGTCGCGCAGCACCCAGAGAAGCGGCATATCGGGTTGGGCGTCGAGGGATTGGGTGCCGCCGTTCACGTTGAGGACGTATTGGGCCATCGTAACCTCGGTACGAGGTTCAGCCAGCGGCCGGGGGGACTCCAGAGTTTTGCAGCTAAACGGCGGGATGGTGCAAGGAAGGGTGCGGAAGATGCAGGGAAGGTGCGGTGTCCCCGGGGCGATTTGGGAGGGGTGAGTCGCCCCGGGAAGGTTTCTCGCTGATTATTCCGAGCGCAGCGCCTCGACCGCGTTGACCCGGGCGGCGCGGGCCGCGGGTACGGCCGATGCAATTACCGCGGCGGCCAGGATTACGAGGGCGGAGGCGATGAACGAGGGCAAGCCGGGCATGGGCAGGGCACCGAGGTACCTGCCAATGATGCGGGCGAGAGCGAATCCGATCACGACGCCGGCGCCCACGCCGATGCCGGCGATGACCAGGCCGTCTCCGAGGACATCGGCGAGGATGTTGCGCGGCTGCGCGCCGAGGGCTATGCGGATTCCGAACTCGCGGGTGCGACCGCTGACGGAGAAGGCGAGAACGCCAGCCACGCCAATGACCGAAATCAGGAGGGCCACGGCCGCGAATCCGCCGAAGACGATGGCGTTGAGGCGGTTGGGGCTGAGGACTTCGGCGCGAATGTCCTGGAGGGTGGTGGCGTGCTCGACCGGCTGGTCGGCGGCCATGTTGTGGATGGTGCGGGTGATGGCGGGGACGAGGGCGTAGGGATCTCCCTTGGTGCGAACGAAGAGGCGGCTCGACCATCCTTCCTGGTCGGAGGGCTGGTAGATGGTCATCGCGGGCGCAGGGATGATGTTTTCATCGTCGATGTCGGGCACCACTCCGACGATGCGGCGCGGCTCATAGCCGATGCCGATGAACTTCATGACGCCGTCGGTCCAGCGCAGCTCGCGGTTCAGAGCGGGCTGGCCGGGGAAGAGCGAGTTGGCGAGACTCTGGCTGACGATGACGACTCGCTCGGAGCCGTCCTTGTCTGTGTCGCGGAAGTCTCGGCCTTCTATGATGGGAAGCCCCATGGTCGCGAAGAAGCCGGGCGATATAGAGCGGAACTTGGCGCGCATATCGTCCTGACCGTTTTTGCGCGTCGCTCCCTGGGCGGCGAAGGCGAAGCTAATGCTGAGTGCCTGATCGTCGCGCCAGGGAACACTGAAGCCGGTCGCCGTCTGTTCCACGCCGGGCAGGGTTGCGACCTGGCGTTGCACATTGCGATAGAAGTCGCGCACCTGTTCGGGGGTTCGTCCGTAGGAGATGGGGGGAAGATTCACGGCGAGAACGTGCGACGTGTCGAATTGCGGGCGGGTGTGCTCGAGAACGTAGAGGGTGCGCATGAGCACTCCGGCTCCGGCGAGGAGCAGGAACGAGGCGGCGATCTGCATGACGGCGAAGACGCGCAGGCGGCGGCCGCTTCTTCCCGTGACGCGCACTTCGCCGGTGAGCGCGAGGCTTCGCGAGCCATCGGCCGAGGGCAGACGAGGGATATAGGCCAGGAAAACAGCGGCGACCAGTGCCAGCAAGATGCCGAACCATACGAGGCTGAAATCGAGCGTGATGCCGTCGGCGCGTACAGAGAAGCGCGCGGCGTAGCGGCCGAGGATGGCCACCATGGGCCAGGCGAGGATCAGGGCGGCGAGTGTTCCGCTGCCGCAGAGGATGATGCTTTCGGCGAGCAGCGAACGGCGCAGGGCGGCGGCGTTGGCTCCGAGGGCCGAGCGCACGGCCAGCTCAGGCTCGCGGCGCACGGTTCGCGCCAGCACGAGATTGGCGACGTTGGAACAGGCGATTACGAAGAGTAGACCGGAGGCGGCGAAGAGCACCCAGAGGATGGTGTTGGCGCGGGAGTTGATCTGGTCGTGCATGCGGGTCACGCCGATCTGGTAGCGGTCGCCGGATTTGTAGACGTCGGGGTGGGACGCGATCATGGCGGAGTAGGCGGTGCGGAGCTCGGCGCGGGCGGCCTCGAGGGTGGCTCCTGGAGCGAGGCGGGCGAAGACTTCGGTCATGCGGTGTTCGCGGCCGGTGACCATGGTGGCGGACAGATGATGCGGGCTGGTAACGACGTTGGCGATGATCTCGGTCGCCACCGGGTAGGGTACCGACGGCTCAAGCACGCCGACGATGACGGCGTTGCGGGATTGTCCGATGCTCTCCAGGCGCACTGTTTTTCCCAGTACGGTGGGGTCGGAGTGAAGGGATGTCGTCCAAAATTTATAGGTGAGCACGATCCCGCCGGCGGCGTTGGGGCCATCGTCGGAGGGAGTGAGGAGGCGTCCAAGTATGGGGCGAAGTCCCATGACTTCGAAGTAGTTGCCGTCGACGACTCCAGCGGGGATTTCGCGCGGCGTGCCCAGGCCGACGATGGTGAAGTCGATGGAGGAGAAAGTGCCGAGCTCCTTGATGGTCTTGAGGCCCTTGCCGAGGTCCTGAATTTCAGGGATGGAGAAGGTCGTGTTGGCGACGCCGAGGCCGGGGGCGCTCTGGCGGACGTAGAGCAAATGGTCTTCGTCACGATTGGCGAGCGGCCGCAGCAGTACGGCGCGAACCACGCTGAAGATGGCGGCGTTGGCGCCGATGCCGAGTGCCAGGGTAAGGGCTACGGTGACCCACAGAGCGGGAACGCGCGAGAGGGAGCGCGCGGCAATTCTCAAATCGCGAATGAACGACATACAGGTCCTCACTTATCCTGAAAGCGGTCTTCTGGCGGGCCGGTTACCCTGCCTTCACTATGTAGTCGAACGACCGGACCGGAATTCGACCGATCGTCCAATAAATTTTTGGGCAGTTTCGGGTTCGGTGATTCGCCGCGCGCTGTCCCCGGGCATTTCATGCTGCCGGAACGCGTCTCTTGTGTAAGTCATAACTAACGTTAGTGTGAGCTTACGGTAGTGCCTTTGTCAAGCGTCCCTTTACAGTGTTCTTTGTATAGATTACGTTGATATCAACGTACCAGCATTGATGTCAAGAATTATGTCAAGCGAGTTGGCGGTTCCGTTTGAGACTACGCTGCGGGTTCGCGATTGCTGCCTGTGTCTGCATGTGCAGCGGGCGGCGCGGGCGCTGGCACGTCGATTTGACGACGTGCTGCGGCCGGTGGGGCTGACGAACGGCCAGTTCTCGCTGCTGATGTCGCTGAACCGGCCCGAGCCTCCGGGGATGGCTCCGGTGGCGGCGCTGCTGGCGATGGATCGCACGACGCTGACCGCAGCGTTGAAGCCGCTTGAGCGTCGCGGGCTGGTGCAGGTTATTCCTGACCCTGTCGATAAGCGGAGCCGGCGGCTGAAGCTGACGGCAGAGGGCAAGACGCTGCTGGCGGAGGCTGTGCCGGTGTGGGAGCGAACACACGCGGAAGTTGAGGGGCTTCTCAAAAACGAAGCACCGGCTCGGCTGCGGAGCGATCTGCAAGCTATTTCGCGGCCTGCCAAGTGATCTGAGAAATTTTATTGGGTTATCTGCTCGTTCCAATCTGTTTGTTGACAACACGAACTAATTCCCTTTCTAATGCCGTTGCGTTCGATTTGCCTTTTATGCAGTGGCTCTAGAGCCCTGTCCTGGCGGTGACAATGGCATTTAAAGGGTGTGGTCGGTGCGGAGGTCAACTATGTTTCCAATCACTACAAACTCAGTGCGGCCAATTCTGATCGCGGCAATATGTGGGGCGGTGGCCGCGGCGGTCGCCTTTCCTTCTGTGGCACGAGCGGAAGTTAGGGTCGATGGGTCCGTGACGGTGGTGGAGAGCGCGCAGGCTTCAGGGCCGGTGAAGCGGGCGACGCAGGATCTGCTGAGCGACTTCAATAAGGTCTTCGGCGCGACGCCGCACCTCGTGACGACGCTCGCGGAGGCCGGTCCGGTGTCGATTGTGATTGGAGAAGGGCCGGAGGCACTGTTCGGGCTGAAGTGCTCGATGGCGACAGATACAGAGGCGTTTGCGTTTTCGGTTGTGAACCTGCCGGGCAAGAAGCGGGCGGTGTGCCTGACGGGCGCGGATATGCGGGGGACGATTTACGCGATCTACGAGTTCTCGCAGGCGTATCTGGGGATCGATCCGATGCATCTGTGGACCGACAAGGTTCCGGAAAAACATGCATCGATCACGCTCCCGGCGGATTTTGCGCGGGTGTATCCCAAGCCGGTATTTCGCTATCGCGGATTCTTTCCGAACGATGAGGACCTGCTGACGGGATGGGTTCCGGCGGAGAAGGGCGAGCAGACGGGGATCTCTCCCAAGACGTGGGACAAGGTGTACGAGACGATTCTGCGGCTGAAGGGCAACATGGTGGTGCCGGGGACGTGGATCTTTCCCGATGATGCGCAGGTGCATCTGGCGACGGAGCGCGGGTTGATCGTGAACCAGCACCATGCGATTCCGTTGGGCGTGAATGTGGCGCGCTGGCCGAAGGATGTTCCTTACAACTATTCGACGCATCCGGAGATTCTGGAGCGCGCGTGGACGAATGCTGTGGCCACGTACAAGCCGGACGAGGAGATTCTGTGGAGCGTGGGGCTGAGGGGCCTGTCGGATCAGAGCTATGCGGCACTCGATCCGAGTGTGCGGGATAACGATCCGTTGCTGGGGGAGCGAGTGAGCGCGGCGATAGCGGACCAGATGAAGATTGTGCGGGCGAAGTATCCCAAGGCGCAGTTTGTGACCGATCTGTGGCAGGAGGGCGCGCGGCTGATGGACAAGGGGTACCTGAAGATTCCGCCCGAGGTGACGCTGGTGTGGGCGGACACCGGGTACGGCGATATGCAGGATGGCGGCAAGGTTGAGGCGGGGCAGGGCGCGTACTTTCACGTGGCGATGATGAACGGAGAGGCGAATCAGCTGTCGGAGATGGTGCCGGTCGAGCGGATTCAGTCTGAGCTGGGGCGATATATCAAGGCCGGGGCGACTTCGTACCTGCTGGTGAACACGAGCGACATTCGTCCTGTGGCGATGACGACGCGGGCTTTGATGGAGGTGGCGTGGGGTGGAGTTCCGGCAGGTGGCGATGCGGACTTCTACAAGCGCTGGGCGACGGAAGAGTTCGGAGCGAAGTCAGTGGATGCGCTGACGGCGCTGTACAAGGAGTACTTCGCCGCCCCTGCATTGCGGCCGCAGCGCAACTCGGTGGGTGTGGCGGTGACGCCGGACGAAGTGAAGCGGGAGTATGGCGACCAGCACTACCACTCGGAGATGCGGCGCATCCTTCTGGACACGCTGAGCGAGCACCAGGTGGCGGCGATGCCGAGCCAGTCTCCCAAGTGGACGCCGCCACGGCTGTTTCCGGCATTTGACGCGAAACGGCGGAAGGAGATGCTCGATCGGGATATTCAGGAATGCGAGGGCGCGCAGCCGCGATGGGATGCGGTTTGGGAGCATGCGGTGAAGGCGGAGGATGTGGTTGATCCCGCGCGGCGCGTGTATTACCAGGCGGAGGTGTTGACGATGATCACGATCAATCGCGAGAGCAATCGCGCACTGATGCTGGTAGCGAAGGCGGTGGAAGATGACGAGGCAGGGCGGACGGAGCAGGCTCGATCAGAGGCAGCCGATGCGCTGCGGGCGCTCGATGCGGTCCAGGAGTCGTTGGGAAAGGCCGAGTACGGGCAGTGGAAGAACTGGTATCGCGGCGACTGGCTAACGGGCGTGTATCGCACGCGGGAACTGGTGCAGAGTTATGCGGATCACCTGCAGGATCGGATGGCGAAGCTGCCGGCTCCGATGCTGTGGAGCGGATGGGAGGCGTACTTTCACATCATGGAGTATGAGGGCGACCGCAGCGTGGATGTGAAGTGATGACTGCTCGTCCAGAGGTACGCGTGTTCGGCGGCAGGGACTGCTCGCCCAGAGAGACGCGCCTTCGGCGCCCCGAAACAGATCTGCCAGCCGAAAGGAACGTCGGCGGGATGGACGTAATTTCCACAAAACGCAGGCGTTTTCCACGCGGGAAAATTTGTAACAGCTACTTGAATTTATCGGGATCGCGGTTAGTATTCAAACCAACGGAAGAGAGATCTTCCAGAAGGAGAGAGAGACAAGGGCCGTCGAGAGGCTCGGTAACGGGACTCACGAAGCGACTGGGAAACCGGGAGTTTCACACGGAGTGGCCGGGAAACCGGAGACTCCGGGGATGGATCCTAGGAACTCGCACAGCAGGTGTGATCACGGTGGAATGAGGGAAACACGGGCGCAAGCTCGCAGGTCCCGCAGGAAACCAGGATTAACAAGGTTGTGGTCTGGAAGCCGAACCAGATCTTCGAAAAACCGGAAGAGAGGGCGACGACTCGCGAGAGAAGTCGCCCTTTCGCTTTGTGCGTCAGCCCTGTTCGAGCTGATTGTGTTCGTCGGCCGCGCGAGGCTATTCGACGGGGGCGTGAAGTAAGGGATCTCCGATCAATCGAATGGTGACGATTTCATGCGCGGTGATTTGGACTTGCACTCCGCCGGAGCTCAGAGGCAGAGGCTTCTGGTCACGCTCGATCGCGTCGGTCTCGAAAGCTTTCCTGATGGTGAGCAACGAGGTCGAGATAATCACGGTGCGCGGCGCTCCGCCGAGATCGATCAGGCGCAAGATGGTGCCGTCTCCATTCTCGGCGGGCTTCCAGGTATCGAGCACGAGATTCGGATCGTTGATGGTGAGGAAGCTGGCCTGCTTGCCGTCAAGCGGGCGGGATAGCTCGAGGGCTTGGTCCTGCGAGCGAATTTCGTTTGTCTCCAGAGGCGTCGCTTCTTCCCATCCCATGCGGCTCAGCGCGGCCGCGTCGGTTGATGGAGCGCTGGTGATGATGTATCGGAAGTGAAAGTCTCCGCCCTGGTCGGCGCGATAGTTCGTATGCCAGTAGTTGTTCATGGCGTAAGCGAAGATGTTTCCCGGGCGCTGACCGAACTCGGTGGGCCATGCTCCACGGTTGATGTCGCCCAGGGTAACGAGTGGGGTATCGAGCGGCATGACGGTGGCGGAGACGCCGTCCTGTTGCGCTGAGACCCAGTGCTGCGCGGAGAACCACTCGTGTCCGGCGCCGGGATACATGTCTTTTGAGGGGTCGACAACGCCATTCTGGATTTCGTACTGAAACTGAGGATGGCTCATGGCGAAGGGGAAAGCGAAGTAGACGGCCTCCTTGGTCAGGACTTCTTTCTTTGAGACGTTTTCGTTCAGCTCGATCTTCTTCTCGTTTTCAAAGAGACGTATTTCAGTTGTGATGTGAGGAGTGTTTTCTGTCGAGCTGTCGAGACAGGCTCGCCAACCATACACGGTGCGTTCGATGGAAACCAGGCGACCTTGTGTGGCGGGGTGAATTTGTAATTCCGGCCTGGGCGAGACGACACGGTATTGCAGGATGCTGTTCGGCTCCTTGTCGCCACCAGTGACGTAGAGATACTGGCCGAAGCGCCAGGGACTCTGCTGATCGACGAGCTCTTTCTTCAATTGCTTGTCATAAATGCTTCGCACTGCGCCCGAGGCGGGGTCGAGTTCGACGCGATAGTACGGGCTCTCGAGGGTTGTGGTGGTGGACGTCTCAGCCGGAGCGGCTGACTGCGCGGACGAGCGAACATAGTAGACCTTGTAGCCAACCGGTGGCACCTGGCGCGCGACAAATTCGACGTGACGAAAATTGGGCCCCTCGTACACAACGGTGTACGGCACTGTTTGTTCCGTAGTGCGGTCAACGATTTCGTATCCCTTGTCGAGATCGATGCTGACGATGCCGTCCCGCTGCCAGTTGAGGGGATTGAAGACGATGATGCTGCCAACTTTTGCAGAGATCGAATCGGAGATGCTGGCCATGCTGCTGCGAAGAAGGTGATCGCGCAGACCGGAGGCTGTAAGAGCACGCGACTCCTTTACGCGCAGTTGTTCGACGGCTTCACGGCTGTCCGGATCAGAGACGCTGTTCCAGGATGTCCATGTGTGTTCGTCCATGAGAACGATGTTGTTCCACATTTCGTTCAGCTCGTCGTGATCGACGGCGAGACGTGGATTGACGAGGGCGCCGATGGTGGCCAGCTTTTCGGCGGATGGGGCACGGCTTTCGTTTTCGCGTTCAAGGGCCGCGTAATAAGCGTCGGAGCCGATGCCGTCCTCCCAATAAGGGCCGCCGTCTCCGCGAATGGTGGGAATGTTGTTGCCGAACTGCCGCGCAATTTCGGCCAGCGCATCACGAAAGCCGGAATATTGCAGATGCGGGTATGCGTAGCGGCTGTTCCACTGGTCGGCTAATTCTGCCTGCTGGGGAAAGAGATCGGTGTTCTCAACCTGGGTGCCGAAAAGAATGGTCGAGTCGGCGAGATAGCCCGGGTGCTGGTACATCTGGAGGAAGAGCGGCAGAACCTCTTCGCCGGTCTCGGTGAGCGGAGGCAGGCCGAAGAGAAACTGCATCTGCATGTAGTGGCGGGAATACCAGAAGAGAACCTTCTTGCCGTCAGGGCCCTCCCAATACATGGGCGAATTTTCGTTCAGATGGCCCTGCAACAGAACGGGCGCGCGATCGTTATTGCTGGCGGCTACGAAGTACTGAATGCCCGCTGCAGCGAGAACCGACGCGTATGACCACGTGTATGACGGGACGTCGGTGATGTTGGCGTAGTTGAGCGGCGTGTTGTATCTCCGGCTCAAGTTCGCGCTGGGGTAGAGAGAGCGAATGAGGGCTTCTGCTGTGGGAAAGCCAGTGAGCACGTTCGCGTACTGCGTGGGGATATAAAGCTGCTGGCGCTGGATCGCCTGGATGACGCGCTGCTTTTCTTCGGCTGTGCGCGTCTTGAGATATTGCTCCAGATTCCATGAACCATCGGTGCAGAAGCGAAAAGCCGGGTGCTTCGCGGTAAGGTCCATCGCTTCATCGAGGATGCGGCTTTGAATGGTGGCCACCTTTGCTTGGTAGTCGGAGTAGCCGACGTCGAGGTGAACATGCGGCACGAGAAGGAGGGTCCATTTCTTTTGCGGCTGGATGGTCTGTGTGAACTGTGAAGCGTGACCGTCGAGGTTTACCGTGAGACTGGCTCGCGTATTGGTGGGAAATTCAGGGATTGCGATTTGGAGGCGCTCTTCGCCGAAGTCCTGATCGGCGCGAAGTTTGTTGGTGTAGTGATGGCCTGCGACTTCGAGATCAACCTGACCAGAGCGCGGGCGGCGGTCATAGCGGACGAAAACATCCATCTGTTCGGTGAGCGAATGATCATGCTGCTGATAAAAGATGGTCGGTTCGATGTGCGCGGAAGGCGAAGCGGGCAGCGCCGGGGATTGATCGAGCTCGACTGCGTCGTAGTTGAAGCCGGCATCGGGAACGGCTTTATCCGCCGTCGCGACAGCCTGCAGAGCAATGCTGTTGGTTCCCGCATGAAGCCAGCTTCCGGGAAACTCGAACTCCACCGCGGAATCGGAATAGGCGGGAAAGAAGGCGGCCATCGTATCTCCCATGCTGTAGTCGAGCTTGGGGTGCAGATAGAATGTGCCGCTGCGGTTGTTGATCGAGACGTGCAGAGCGGGTACGCTGCAGTGCTCGATGATGAGGGAGACACGCAGGCGATACGCTGGGGCGGGCTTCTCCGGCAGCGAGAACTGAATCGTGCGCGCGGCCGCTGCTGGAGTGGATGCTCCGGACGGTGGGGCTGCGGGGGCATAGCCGTACCAGCTTTTGTTGGGATTATCGTGTCCGATGACGAAGGTGATGGGTTGTGACGGCGACCCGTCGGAGAATTCCGCGGAGGAATGATCGAATGTCCCGAGGCTCCAGACAACGCTCTGAGCGACCGCCAGACAGGAAGTCAAGACAAGAGCTGCGGTAAGGTTCACCAACTTCCAATGCATGCAACCACCTTCGTAGAGGCAATTTCGACGAAGCCAATCATAGAACTTCTTTAACTCACTGCCTGCTCACGTTGATGTAGAAGTGGTCGGTGTCGACGGCGAAGGTAGTTGGGGTGAGATTGGTTTTCATGGTCTGCCATTGGGTGGTGGCGTGGATGGTCTGCCAGTGCGACGGGTCGCCAACGCGCACGGGCATGGCGAAGTCTGCCTCGTCGGCTTTCCAGCGATAGGCGACGCTTCCGGAAGTGGGATCGAACTTTAGCTCGAGGAGCGGGATGGCAGTGTGGCGCAGGTACTGGTTGAAGATAGGCGTGAGGTTGAGACCGGTTTGCTGATTGAACCAGTCGACGACGTCTTCGGTCATGATGTTCTGATATTTGAAGTGCTGGTAGAAATCGTGGATGAGCTGGAACCAGCGCGGGTCGTTGTCAATGACGCTGCGCAGGGTGTTGAGCATGAGCGCGCCCTTGAAGTACTGATCTTCGGGAGGCGTGGCATTGATGCCGCGCTCGGTGATGATGGGGCGCTTGTTCCTGACTTTTGATTTGTAACCGCCAAGATAGCGAATAGCGGCGTCTTTGCCGTACCAGTATTCGACATAGAGCGCTTCAAGGTAAGTGGCCCAGCCTTCGTGGATCCACATTTCGGAGCGGTCCTGGGCGGTGATGCTGTTACCGAACCACTCGTGGGCGCTTTCGTGGACGATGATGAAGTCGAATTTGGGACTGATGCCGACGCCGGTCCAGTCTTTCTCGAGATATCCGTTCTTGAAATGGTTGCCGTAGGCGACGGCGGTCTGGTGCTCCATGCCGGAGTAAGGGACCTCGATGAGTTTGTATCCGTCGCGCTCGAAGGGATAGGGACCGAAGTAGTGCGTAAAGGCTTCAAGCATGCCTTTGACCTGTGTGAATTGCCGCTTCGCCTTGTCGAGGTCAGCGGGGAGGACGTAGTAGTCCAGAGGCAGCGTGCCAAAGCGATCGGAGAAGTGGACGTAGTTACCGATGTTGAGCGAGACGTCGTAGGCGTTGATGGGATAGCTGACGGCCCAGTCCCACCGTGTGTATCCATCGCCGAGTTCGGTGGCGCTTTTGAACTTGCCGTTGGAGACGTCGGTGAGGCCGGAGGGGACGGCAACGCTGATGTCCATGGATTCCACTTCGTCGCGCCACTGGTCTTTGTTGGGCCACCAGATGCTGGCTCCGTCGTCTTCGCAGGAGGTGTAGATCCAGGGGTGGCCGGCGGGATCCTGGGTGAAGACCATGCCGCCGAAGCGTCCGATGGTGAGGGGATGTCCGGAGTAGTAGTAGTCGATGGAGTAAGTCTGGCCGGCGCGGAGGGTGCGCGGGAAGTCGATGAAGACGGCTCCGGAGTCGCGGCGGTACTTCAGGCGTTTGGCGCCGAGGAGGATCTTGTCGGTCTGCAGGGCGTCGCTGAGGTCAATCTGGATGCGGCGCGCGTTCCTGAGCATCTTGAAGCGGATGGTGTTTTTGCCGGTGATGGTCTGCTTGTCGGGGTCGACCCGGATGTCGAGATGGTAGTAAAGCAGGTCATTGTTGGCGCGGTAGGGGCCGTAGGAGCCGCGAAGAATGTCGGCGTGTGTCGGCGGGGCGGACGCGGTTGGAGCGGAGGCCGGCCTGGTCTGGGCAGCAGCGAAGGACGCAAGCGGCAGGAAGAGCGCAACAAGGAGGCGCTGGCGAAGGGCAAACCGGAGCATGCGTCCAGACTATCGCGGAAAAATGTAATCGCGGCGGCTACTTTTTTGGCGAGGGCTGGCGAACTTACTCACGACGGGTTCAGGGCGTGGGGTTATTGCGGGCGAATCCGTAGAGCGCGACGAAGAGCACCGACAAGGCGGAAAGAGCGCCGACCCCGGCGGGAAGATAACGAAACAACCAGCCGGTGAGCACGGCGGACGAGAAATAAACAGCCAGAACCCCGGCCTGCATGAGCAGGCGCTGTTCGAATTGGCGCTCCTGAGCGGGTGCACTGCCTTTGATTCGTACCAGACCGTTCATCAGGCTTGTCCAGGTGCCGGATATGTAGGTGGTGACGATTCCGGGGATCTTCAACTGCAGCATCGCAGCGCTCTGGAGTCCGATGGCGAATGCGACGGTGCCCAGAAAGAGGTCGAGGGGGATGGGCGTGCCGCTCGATGAACCGACGTGCAACTGGGTGATGATCCATCCCGCCTCGGCAAGCATCAACAGCAGCGCCTCCAGCAGCAAGGTGTGGGAGATAGCGCGAGGCCAGAGCTCGGAGTTGTTTTCTGCGTGGACGTTGCGGGTAAGCAGAGAGCCGGTGATGACTCCCACGGCATAGCAGGCCAGGGAGATGAGGAAGTGGAAGGGATCACCGTGCTTCTGAAAGATAGACATGCCGAGAAACACGGTATTGCCGGTCATGTTGGCGACGAAGGCGTGGCCGAGGCCGAAGTAGCTCCAGCCATCGGCTGATCCGGCGGAGACCGCAAGAACACCCAGAAGCACATCACGTTCTACCACGCGCACGGGGGCACCTCACCTTGTTGAGTGTAGATGCGGGGAGAAGGGGCAGGCTGAAGTCCCAGGGTCGAATGCGGTGGCTTCCCTGCCGGGCGAGGGTCGCGGTGCTTTGTCCAAACGGATAAGTGTGATCGTGACGGTTACGTTTTCGCGGAGCCCAGGAACTGCAAGATATTGACCGGCTACTTTCCCACAAAAAGTGCGCTATTTCCACAGCGGAAAATTTGTAACAGCCACTTGAATTATTCGAGATCGCGATTAGTATTCAAACCAACGGAAGAGAAATCTTCCAGAGGAAGAGAGAAAACACGGGGAAGTCGCGAGGCCCGGCGACGGGACTCACGGAAGCGTCTGGGAGACTGGGCGCCGAAGGACAGAACTGTGAAAGCTCTTGCAACAGATGTGATCCAGGAAGAGTGAGGGAAACACGGGCGCAAGCTCGCAGGTCTCTCAGGACGCCAGGATAAACGGGTTGTGGTCTGGACGCCGAACCAGACCTTCGAAAAATCGGAAGAGAGGGCGATGACTCGCGAGAGAAGTCGCCCTTTCGCTTTTGGTGGCAGGAATCGGGGGCAGAAAAGGCGGAAGCCCACTCAAGCCAACTGCAGGCTTGAGTGGGGCACCCGGCGCCTAGTTGGCAGGGCTAGTGGTCAGGAGCTAATCCCCATTTTGTTTGCGCCCGGTATGGCACGGCTAAAGCCGTGCCCTGATACAAAGCAGGTCGAGCTCATCCCCACCTATAGCTTTCGCGAAGATGGGGCCCCCCCGGGTCACTTATTGCTTGGGGCCGTCTTCCTGAGGAACTTCCTGACCTTCGCCGGGGAAGGGCCACTGGCGATTCAGGGGCTGCTCTTCTTCGCGGACGGACTTGGGCACGTTGTTGATTTTGAGATTTTCGAGGACATGCACGCCGAGCTTGCCGGCACTGGCGATGTCGATGTCCCCGTCCTTGTCGAGGTCGGCGGCAATGAACTGGGTTCCGGCGGTAGCGGTTCCGTTCACCGACAGGCCGTAGCGGGTAAAGAGGGGATCAGCCGCCGGATTGGCGATGCGCATGGTGGCAACTGCGCCCGGGGTGGTTTCAGCGGACGAGGCTTTCGCCGAGGTGAGCTGGGCGTGCGAGGGCAGCGAGTAGGCGTAGACGACGAGGGGATCGTAGGAGCCGGGGTCGCCTCCGGAGTGGCCGCGGTAGCGCTTGCCGGTGATGAGCTCGGGGGTGCCGTCTCCGTCGATGTCGGCGAGTAGCAGGGCATGGGATTGCGAGAAGGATTCGTCGATGGTGTGGCGGATCCAGAGAGGCTTGTCAGGCGTGCCGGCCTGTTCGAGCCAGTAGAGTCCGTAGCCGTGGCCCTGGCCGTAGATCAGATCCATCTTGCCGTCGTGGTTGACGTCGTATCCGAGGATGGGGAAGCCGGTGTCGCCGAGGTCCCAGTCGCCGTGCCACTTCCACTGGTCGTTGTCGGCGTCGACCTGCTCAAACCATCCGTGGGTGGTGATGACGTCGGCCTTGCCGTCGCCGTTGATGTCGGCGACGCCGATGCCGTGGCCGTCCTGCTCCTTGCCACCGAGATGATGGACGGCGGGCTTATCTTTGGCGAAGTCGATCCAGATGACGCCGGAGCGGTTGTAGTGGGCCAGGGCGAGGTCAGGCTTGCCATCTCCGTTGATGTCGAAGAAGGCTCCGCCTTCGGTGTCGAAACTGTCGGTGATCTTTTCCGCCTTCCACATGGTGCCGGCGGTGGTGGCCTGAGTGCCGGGGTTGCGATACCACCAGACACCATTGGAGATCCAGCCGGTGGTGACGAGGTCGGGCAGGCCGTCGTGGTCAACGTCGACGATCCATTCGCCGCAGTCGGAGACGAATTCGTTGTGGATACCGACGGTGCGGAACTGGTGCTGCTTCCAGGGGCCGCCGTTGGCGCCGGGGTTCTCGTACCAATAGGCGCCGCTGAGCAGGTCGGGAAAGCCGTCACCGTTCATGTCGAGCATGGAGATGCCTTCGGCGTGGTCGGTACCGAGGCGGTGGGAGAGAAAGGCGATGCGCGGCTCGCCGCCGGGTCCGTTGCCGGGATGCTGCATGCGGAACTCGGTGGCTTTTCCCGGTTCCTGGGCGAAGGCGAGAGGGGTGAGCAGAAGAAGAAGCGGGATGAGGCGTTTCATTATTTTTGGACTCCGGAGGGTTGCGTAGCCCAGGTCCGACGATCCGGAGGTGGGCTCCCGATTCGAATTGAGAAAAAGCAGGTCCTTCAACTCCGTGCGCCGCGGGCGCACTTCGCTCAGGATGACAAAATATCAGTGATTGTCACAGTTACGATTTCTCGATCTTCATGGTTTCAGGGTTCCAGTGGACGACGTTGCCCTTTTCGACGCTGAGGTTGCTGAGCAGGGCGGCGCCGGCTGCGCGGAATCCGAAGGTTGCGTCTTCGACGACCGGCTGGCGGCTGCGCACCGAGTTGAAGAAGTTGTGGAAGTGGTCGTAGCTGTCGGAGTATCCAGCGGGCGGAGCGAATTTTTCAATGGCCATCGGTACTGCTCCGGCGAAGTGCTCCTCGGGATATTTCTTGCGGTACTGAGCGATGTACTCCTTCTGCATGGCGTCAGTAAAGGTGGAGACGGTGTAGCCGGGTTCCTTTTCGGGCGGGACGCGGTTGACGGTGACGGACTGACCGGCGATGACCATCTGGCCTTCTGAGCCGGTGAAGATGAAGCCTTCGCTCTCCTCACCTCCGTCGACGAAGTTGACGCGCAAGCTGAGGTTGAAGCCTTCGGGATAGTCGAAGAGGGCGAGCAGGACGTCGTCGGCGTCGCGCCCGTCTTTCCAGTAGCGGATGGCGCCGGTGGCCATGGCGCGCGTGGGGCCGTGGGATCCGGTGATGAAGTGCGTACCGCTGAAGAGGTGCACGAAGAGATCGCCGGCGACGCCAGATCCGTAGGCTTTCCACTTGCGCCACTGGAAGAAGTGCTCGGCATTCCATGGAATCTTAGGAGCGGAGCCGAGGAACTGCGGCCAGTCGCAGGTTTCGGTGGAGGCGTCGAGGGGGATGGAGTAATCCCAAGCGCCGATGGCGGAGTTGCGGTCCCACCAGGCGCTGACCATGTTGAGTTTGCCGATGACGCCGGAGGCGAGCAGCTCCTTGGCCTTGGCATAGACGACGGAGCTGACGCGCTGGCTGCCAACCTGGATGATGCGGTTGCTGGAGTGGGCGGCCTCGATGATCTCAGGGCCGTCGGGGTAGATGTGGATCATCGGCTTTTCGAGGTAAACGTCTTTGCCGGCCTTCATGGCGTCGACGGCGGCAGTCTTGTGCCAGTGATCGGGCGTGGCGATGAGGACAGCGTCAACGTCTTTGCGGGCGAGGATCTCGCGGTAGTCGCGTGTGGTGAAGATGTCGGCGCCCCAGAGCTCTTTCGAGTGGGCGAGACGGCCGTCATAGCAGTCGGCGACGGCGACGAGCTTGACGCCGGGGACCTGGATGGCCGTCTTGGTGTCGCCCTGCCCCTGGATGCCGGCACCGATGAGCGCGAGCTGGATGTTGTCGTTGGGCGAGGTCGGCGCGGAGGCGGCTTGTGCCTGACCAGGCTGCGCGAAGAGAGGTTCAAGACGGGTAGTGACGGCGGCCGCGGTAGCGGTTTTGGCAGCGGCTTGAAGGAAGGATCTGCGATCGAGCATCGGCGAGGGGGTCTCCGTTGTGATGTTGATTTTTTGCAGCCTGAGCGTGCGCGGCTGTTGCCGATATCAACGATACACCTGTGAGCCCTGAAAGAAGCAGTCAGACGAGAGCTCGCTCGTCCATTCTTGATCTTGAGCACCTGGATATGTATATATTTCGATTCACCGAGATAAATCGTTCAAGCAGAGCCCGGACGGGATCGTCCCAAAACATAGATCATGTCCAACGAAGAAGCCCAGATCGCGGAAACAAATAGTGCGCCCGTTGGCTCCTCGAGACCCTCGGTTTTTTCTCGCCTACCCATTTCGAGACCGCGATGAGTGGATCCGGTATGTCGTTCCGCCGCTTCTGAGCCACTATGGCTGTGATGTCCGGACCGGAGATCTGTATCCAGCGCAAGAGATCAATCGCGCAGTAAGAGACGACATTGCGCGATCGAATCTACTTGTTGCATTTCTGACCAGGACCGCGCAGCTCAAGAATGGCAACTGGGTACCGAGTGAGTGGGTCATCTCTGAAATCGGGTTTGCGATCGGGAGGGAAATCCCGGTGGTATTGGTTCGCGAACTTGGCGTAGTCACAGAAATCGGCATTCTGGGAAATGTGCAAGTTATCAACCTGGATGCGGAACATGAAGCATTCTCCGCATTCGTCGGGCTTCGTGCTGCGGTCAGAAATTTGCTGTTCAAAGGAAAGCAAGAAGACGGTTTGGCAATCTGTCATTTAGCCAAGCCAGGCGAGATATCCGGCAACACACAATGGTCGGATTTCTGGGTCTGGATCAGCGGCTCCAGCAAAGATCTGGATTCGATTGCCGAGGTGACTTATAAATTCCCGAACGGTTTTAGCCCGGAGGAGGAACCAGGCGACCCGCTCAAGGCATTTGGAGTTTATGGAGAGACCGACTCATCGATCACCATCAAAGCGCAGATCAAATTTAAAACGGGCAATCGCCGGACAGTCAGTCATAGGATCACCATATTCGCACCGGGGATTACTCCGATCCTGCCAGCGCTCACTCTTCCGGCCGAGTGACCCAGGCAACGTTCTGAGCACATTAATCTGATTCGCTGAGCACGCGCTGAACAGCTCTGACTGCCTCATCCATGATTTCGGGATCGTCGCCGAAGCCGGGGAGCCAGAGGACGTCGGGCTCACGGCGGAACCAGGTGAGCTGGCGCTTGGCGTAGTTGCGGTGTCCCTGCTGGGCAGCGGCGATGGCTTCGCGGAGGGTCATTTCGCCCCGCAGGACGGCGCGGGCCTGCTTGTATCCGAGGGAGTCGAAGGCGCGGTTTTTTTCTCCGTATCTGGAGATGAGACGGCGGGTTTCGTCGACCAGTCCTTCTTCGAACATGGTTTTAGCGCGGGCGTCGATGCGGGCGTAGAGGGCTTTACGGTCGGGGTCAAGGCCGATGCGCAGGAGACGGAAACCGGTGAGCGGGTCGCGGCCGGATTTCCAGGCTTCGGATATCGGCTGGCGGGCGGCGAGCGAGACTTCGATGGCGCGGATGAGCTTGGGCGTATCGTTCGAGTGAATGCGGGATGCAGCTGCGGGATCGAGACGAGAGACGATGCGGTGCAGCCAGCCGGGGCCGTGTTTGCGATCGCTGTTTTCGAGGCGTGCGCGGAGATCGGGAGAGCGCTGCGGACCGGCGAAGAGGCCGTCGGTGAGAGCGCGGAGATAGAGGCCGGTGCCTCCCGTGACGATGGGGAGATGGTTGCGCGCGGAGATGTCGCGCAGGGCGGCGCGGGCCAGGCGGGAGTAGTCGCCGGCCGTGGAGTGCTGGTCGGGCGAGTAGACGTCGATCAGATAGTGCGCGACGCGGGCGCGCTCGGCGAGGGAGGGCTTGGCGGTGCCGATCTCCATCTCGCGGTAGACGGCGACGGAGTCGCAGCTCACGATTTCGCCGGAGAATTTTTCGGCAAGGGTGAGCGACAGAGCGGTCTTTCCGCTGGCGGTGGGGCCGAGAAGGATGACGGCGAGCGGTTCGGGTTGCTGGCTCCGAGACATTTGCGGATTAGCTGGCGAGCAGTTCCTGCAGGGCGGCTTCGTCGAGGATTTTGACGCCGAGTTCGCGGGCCTTGTCGAGCTTCGAGCCTGCGTCTTCGCCGGCGACAACGTAGTGGGTCTTCTTGCTGACAGATCCGGAGACGCGGCCGCCAGCGGCTTCGATCTTGGCCTTGGCGTCTTCGCGGGTGAGGTTGGGGAGGGTTCCGGTGAGGACGAAGGTGAGGCCTTCGAGTTGGGAAGTCTTCCTGCGCTTCTCGGCGGTGAAGTTGAGCCCTGCGGCGCGGAGCTTTTCGATGAGGGCGCGGTTCTTCTCCTCGTCGAAGAATTCGCGGATGGCCTGGGCGACGCGGGGGCCGACTTCGTTGACGCGTTCCAACTCCTCGGCAGATGCGGCCATGAGATCGTCCATGGAGCCAAACTCTTCGCCGAGAAGCTGCGCGGTGCGCTCTCCGACGAAGCGAATGCCGAGGCCAAAGAGCACGCGGTTGAGCGGCAGAGACTTCGATTTGTCGATTTCGGCGAGGAGCGAGTCGGCGGTCTTTTTTCCAATGCGTTCAAGGGATAGAAGCTGTTCTTCGGTCAGCGAATAGAGATCGGCGATGCTCTTTACGAGGCCGCGTTCGAGCAGCTGCTCGACGACAGCTTCGCCGAGGCCTTCGATGTTCATGACCTTGCGGGCGGAGAAGTGCAGCAGGCTCTCGATGAGGCGCGCGGGGCAGTCGGCGTTGACGCAGCGGTAGTCGACTTCGCCCTCGGTCTTGACGATTTCGCTGTTGCAGACGGGGCAGTGCTTCGGGAAATGAAATTTTCGGTCGCCGCGGGGGTGGTCCTTGTCTTCGACGACTTCGACAACTTTGGGTATGACATCGCCGCCGCGCTCGACCTTGACGTAGTCACCGATGAGCAGGCCGAGGCGCTCGATTTCGTCGGCGTTGTGGAGGGTGGCGCGGCTGACGGTGGTTCCTCCGATGAAGACGGGGGTGAGCACCGCGACGGGCGTGAGCTTGCCGGTGCGGCCGACCTGGATTTTGATGTCTTCGACTTTGGTGATGCCGGCACGGGCGGTGAATTTGTAAGCGACGGCCCAGCGCGGGGCTTTGCCGGTGTATCCGAGACGCCGCTGGACGTCGGCGGAATCGATCTTGATGACCACGCCGTCGATTTCGTAACCGAGATCGGCACGTTTTTCTTCGGCGCGATTGACGAAGGCCATTACCTTGTCGATGTCCTTGATGGCTTCGCGGTGCGGGTTGACGCGGAAGCCGGCGGTGGCGAGTGCATCGAGTGCGTCCGATTGTTCGTCGAAGAGATTCTCGCCTGCCTCGGTGAGCGCGAAATAGGCGTAGAAGTCGAGACGGCGGCGGGCGACGATGTTGGGCTCGAGGGTGCGGATGGTTCCGGCGGCGGCGTTGCGAGGATTGACGGCGGGTGAGAGTCCTTCGGCCTCGCGCTCCTCGTTCATCTTCAGAAATGCGGCGAGAGGCATGACGACTTCGCCGCGCACTTCGAAGACAGGAGGCAGCTTCGCTTTCTGAAGCTTGGCGTGGGTGATAGACAGTGGAACGGAGCGGATGGTGCGCACGTTTCCGGTGACGTCTTCGCCGATGGTGCCGTCGCCGCGGGTGATGCCGCGAACGAGGTGCGACGCGCCACTATTTCCGTTTTCGCGAGAACCTACGGCCTCGCGAACCGCTTCGCTTCCATAACGGAGGGCCATGGACATGCCGTCGAGCTTGTATTCGCAGACATAGCTGATGGCGGCGCTGTCTCCGGCGAGTGACCGGGCACGGCGGTCCCAGTCGCGCAGCTCGTCTTCGCTGGTGACGTTGTCGAGCGAGAGCATGGGGCGGGAGTGCGGAACCTTGGGGAATCCTTCTTTGGGCTTGCCGCCTACACGCTGCGTGGGTGAGTCGGGAGTGATCAGCTCGGGGTTCTCGGCTTCGAGCTTCTTGAGTTCGCGCATCAGGGAGTCGAATTCGGCGTCGGAGATTTCCGGCGCGTCGAGTCCGTAGTAGAGGTACTCGTGTTGGCGGATGGTCTCGCGGAGCTTCTCGATTCTGTTCTCGGCAGACTTTGGACCCATGGGTTGGATTAAATCATTTCGAGAGGGAGCAAGTCAGCGCGGGTTTGGGCTTGTCGCTTTCTCACTTCTTCGCCCAGTGTGTGCGGGATGGCGGGAACTGCAGGTTCCTCCGCTGCGTGCGCCAATGCCGCGCATTCCGGTCGGGATGACAGATTAGAAAAGCAGGTCCTTCGACTCCGTGCGCCGTGGCGCACTTCGCTCAGGGATGAGAAGGGAGGGTGTCGTGGATGTGGGGCAGCCCCCGGTGTGTCCGCGGCTCGGCTGTATTCTGTTCTCGAAACAGTATGGATCCACTCACACACTTCCTTACCGGGGCGAACCTGGGGCGCTCCGGCTTCAACCGTAAAACTGCCTATGCCACGCTGGCCATGACCCTCGCCGCCGAGGCGCCCGACCTCGACGTGTTCTGGGGATTTCGCGGGCCGGTTGCGGGCTTTGAGCATCATCGCGGGATCACGCACACATTTATCGCCGCGCCGGTGATTGCGCTGGTCACGCTGGCGGTGATCTGGCTGATCCATAAGGCGCGGCGCAAACCGCTGAAGGCGGGGCTGCCTCCGCCGCGCTGGGGACTCATCTTTCTCTTCGCTTTGATTGCCGACCTGAGCCACCTGCTGCTCGATTACACGAACAACTACGGCCTGCGTCCTTTCTTTCCGTTCAATCCGCGTTGGTATGCGCGCAGCATCGTTTTCATCGTGGACCCGTTCATCCTCCTGGCTCTGGTGGGGGCGCTGGTGCTGTCGTGGATCTTCGGGTTGGCGGATCGGGAGATCGGGGCGAAGCGGCCGCTCTTTCGAGGACGCGGGTGGTCAATTGCGGCGCTGGTGTTTATTGTCCTGTGGTGGTCATTGCGCAATGCAGAGAAAGGACATGCCCTCGAGCTGGCTCGCAACAGCGGGGTGGTCGCGGACCCGATCACGAAGATCGATGCCGAGCCTTATCCCTTCAGTCCGTTCACCTGGCATGTGGTCGCGGAGACGAAGGACTACTACCAGACGGCCGAGGTTCATACCCGGCGCGACGATGTGCAGTCGGGGGATATCACCTATAAGCCGGCGGTGACTCCGGAGGTTGCGGCGGCGAAGCAATCGTGGCTGGGGCGGGTGTATCTCGACTGGTCGGAGTTTCCGCTGGTGACCGATGTGGGGAATGATCCTGTGGCGGGGCAGGCGCCACCGGAGCCGAACTGGCACACGGTGGAGTTCGATGACATGCGCTTCGGGTACTCGGCGTTCGGCGAGGGGTCGAGCCACAATCCGGGCCGGAATCCGCTGGGCGGCTCGGTGTATATCGGGCCGGGGAACGAGGTGGAGTCGATGTTTATGGGTGGAAGAGAGCAGAAGTGAGTGCCGGAAGGGGCAGGTCAGCCAGCGTGCATATCTCACGTACCAAAAAGCAGATCCTTCGACTTCGGCCGCTACGCGGCCTGCGCTCAGGATGACAGCATTATTTTTTGCGAACTTTAAGATAGAGACCGGAAGCTGGGCTTCCTGAGCCGCGGATCCGGCCTGCTCCAACCGCCTCATCAAAAGATATTTTGACCGGACAGCATGCTTTTTCTTGACCCTGTCTCTGGCAGTCCGCAGAATAAAAGAGCCAAGCTCTTATCTTTCCGAACCTTCCCGAGGTTTCCATGTCTGCCTATCTGCTGATTCTTCTGGCTGTTCTGAGCAGGATTGCCGTGCTTCCGCACCTGCCCTGGCTCAACTTCACCGCAGTGGGCGGCTCGCTGATCTTCTTTGGAGCGCGGCGTCCGCTTCGGCAGGCGATTCTGCCGGTGGCACTGCTGGCCGCAACGGATTACTACCTGACGGTTTATGCCTACAACTACCCCTTCCATATTTCGGCGTACCTGATCACGTGGGGGTGGTATGCGGCTGTCATCGTTTTGGGGCGAGTGCTACTGGCCAAGCAGGTTTCAGTCGGAAGAGTGGGAGCCGCGGTGCTGATTGCGCCGACGTCGTTCTTCCTGATTACGAATTTCGCGGCGTGGGTGGGTTCGCCGATTTATCCGCAGACCTTTGCCGGGCTGGGCATGTCGTATGTGGCGGGACTTCCCTTCTATCGCAACGACCTGATTTCGACGGCGCTGGTGGCGGGACTAGCTTTCGGGCTGCCGGTGCTGGCGCGGCAGTTGTCAACGCACAGGCAGGTTGCCGGCGTATAGGCATTGCGGATTCGGAAACGAAAAGGCGGCTCGAGAGAGCCGCTTTTTTCTGTGGGTCAGTTTGAACTCATGCGAGCGAAAGGTCGATTCTTAGTGTCCCTTCCAAGATCACCTTCATGACCGCATCCATTGCTGGTTCCTGGCAAGGCCCAAGTCTACAATTCGACTATTCTGCTTGAACGAGGCGTAAACCGTGCCCGGAGTATTCATCAGCTATCGCCGCGAAGACAGCGCAGCTTATGCCGGCCGCTTGTTCGACATACTCAGCACCGAGTTCGGCCATGACAACACGTTCATGGATGTCGACGACATTAAGGGTGGGGATAACTTTGTCACAGTCATCGACCGGAACCTTGACGTCTCGGATGCTCTGCTTGCCGTGATCGGCAGCCATTGGCTGTCGGCGACTGAGCAAAGCGGAGGACGCAGGCTTGATAATCCGCAGGATTTTGTGCGGGTGGAGATCGCCAAGGCTTTGGAGCGCGGCATCCGCGTGATCCCTGTGCTGGTGGGCGGAGCCACCCTGCCGCGCCCGGAGGACCTGCCCGCCAACCTGCAGCCCCTGTGCCTGAGGCAGGCGGTGGAAATCCGCGATGCGAATTTCCATGCCGATGTACAAGGCCTGACCGACGTCCTTCACCGCACGCTGCACGGTACCCGCTTTGTGCCCGAACGGGCGAAGCTAAAATGGCTCCTGCCTGCGTCGCTCGTTGCTCTCGCGGTGATAGCGGGTGTTGTCTGGCTGCTCGTTCAGCGGCACAAAGCCAGTACACCCGCGCCGGCTGCAAATATCGCTGGGGAATGGGAGGCTACCGTGAAATACGACTGGGGGGACACCTACCACGATTGGTTTGATTTTGAAGTCGACGGCGGGGAGCTATCCGGAACCGCCGGATTTCTCGGAGCTCGCAAGGGACAGGGGCTGCCTATATGGGACGGTATGATCGCGGGCGACCGAGTCAGTTTCACGACAAAGAGCCACACAACCATATCGGGCGACGACAAGACTTACGAAGACAAGCACTACTACAAGGGCACGGTGAAAGGAGACACTATCGACTTCACCATGGTGACCGACAGCAGCATTGAGTCCCACTCGCCGATTCATTTCACTGCGACCCGGGTCAAGCCATAACCCAACCATTGGCGGGTGTTCCAAAGCCGGGAGAGGGCTCCTGTGCGCAGTCCGCTTCCTTTGGCAATCTGGAAGTTCGGCTGCCGGTAGTGGCGCGGCAGTTGTCGACGCACAGGCAGGTTGCCAGCGTCCAGGCAGATAGCGGGTGAGTGGCGGTCAAGAGAGCAACCGCCACACAATATAGAGAATCACGATCAGCATTCCCCAGAACAACAGGTACAAGGGGTAGCCGCGGGTGCCCCGACGCCAGAAATAGATGCTCGCCACCACGGCTGCAGCCAAGGCTACAACGACAACGACTGGCAGGATGATATGTCGAGGGTCTAGTCGAGGAGTCATTTGTGTGTCCGAGTATATCGGGCGAGAGCGATGCTCTCGCCCGGTCAGGTACTCATCTGGGTTGAGGATTTCCGGGTTGGTAAGGACCTTTTGAGTTGCCCGGGCCGCCGACGAACTGAACAGTTGGAATGCGATCACTCATGTCGGGCAACGGCGGGAACGGCATGTGGGGCTCGGCCTGGTACCAATAGGCCACGGAGTAGAAGTTGTCGGAACGGGCGTTGGCGTGACCGTGCTCGATGCCGGCCTTCATGTACTTTGTGAACGGGATCGGTGAGTCGAGATGGAAGCGGTAGACGCTCCAGCGCTCTCCAGCCAGTTCCTTGCCGATCATTGGCGAGCCGTGCAGCGGATAGGCCATCGGCGCGCCGCCGAAGTCCCATGAGCCGAGGAAGTAGTCTTCGCTGCCGGTTCCGACGTCGGCGATCTTGTCGGGATCATCGATCCAGAAGGCGTCGTTGCCCTCGCCCCACCAGCCGTCCTGGTTTTGAAGGATGGACATGGTGACGCCGACGAACTGGCCGTGTCCTTTGGCCTCGAACCAGATGTAGTCGTCCTTGCCGTCGAGGTCGCGGCGGTAATTGATGAGCGGGTCGCCGTTCTCGTACCAGTCCTTAGCCCAGCCGTGGGCGGGCTGCGCCTGGCGGTACTCGGCATGGAAGTAGAGAGTGCCGGGGGGCAGCGGTTTGGCGTCGGTGCGATAGTCGATGTTCCAGTAGAGATTGTTCAGGTTCTGCTTGCCTTCATTAGTGATGGTCATGCGGGCGTGCTTCGCGTAGGGCATGGGGAACCAGGAGTTCATTGATTTGTCCGGGCCAACCGAAAGCACGGCCGATTGCCAAGGGTAGTAGACGCCGTTGCCCAGGCCGAAGAAATCGCCGATGGGGGTCTCCACGCTGGGTGAGTCTTCACCGTCCCAGTACATGCGCAGCACGATGCGCTTGAGGCTGTAGGGTTCCCAGTCGTTGAGCGTGAACCAGATGTGGGAGATCATTCCCGGGCCGTCCACATCGAGGATGGTGAGGGTTTGGCCGGGTGTGAGGGTGCGGTAGTCGGCGTTGGCGCCGGTAGGTTCGCGGCTTGATGAGCGGTGCAGCGTGTAGGTCTGCTGCTGGGTCGGGTCGGGCATCCATGAAGGAATCTGACTGAAGGCCTGCGCTGCCAGACATAGCCCGGCAAAGATCGCGAAAAGACGTTGCATGCAAAAACTCCCGTGCCGCAAACGGCAATGCATGATAGCGCCTGAGGCGGCGGGGGAAAAAGATTCATCTGAAGGGAGTAACGGGACGGCGAGGCGAATGCGGGGGGAAACTCCGGACGGTTGGGCCGCGTCTACCCTGACAGTGCCTTGATCTGTTTGTAGCAGCGAACCACATCCGGCTTCGCGAAGACAAAGGGAGTCCATGGTTACCCAAGCTCGTCTCGCCGCTCTTTTTCTTCTGGCATTTCTCACCTCGACAGGTTTCGCTCAACAGATTCCTCAATCGCCTCCGCCGCAGGACGGCAAGATCCATCTGGATGTGGTGGTGACGGCGAGGTCGGGGCCGCCGGTGACCGGCCTGGAGCAGAAGGACTTCACGATTCTCGACAACAAAGCTACGCCGACGATTACCTCGTTCCGAGCGTTCGCGGGACCTGATGCTCCCGTCGAGGTGATCCTGTTTATCGATGCGGTGAATGTCGGCTACCAGACGGTCGCCTATGAGCGCAACCAGATCGACCGATTTCTGAAGGCGAATGGAGGTCACCTCTCACATCCCATGAGGCTGGCTATTTTCACCGACGCGGGCGCGCGGATACAGGGGAGCTTCTCGACCGACGGGAATGCGCTCGCAAGCTCACTCGACCAGGAGACGGTGGCTCTGCGCAGCATCAACCGCTCTCAGGGATTTTACGGGGCTGTTGACCGCTTTGACCTGTCGATGCAGGCGCTGCAGCAGCTTGCGACGGTTGAGGGTCCCCGCCCCGGGCGAAAGATGGTTCTGTGGGTCTCCGGGGGCTGGCCGATGCTTTCCGGGCCCGGGGTTCAGCTCGACGGAAAGCAGGAGCAACAGCTCTTCAGGGCTATCGTCGATGCTTCCACCCAGCTTCGGGAGGCGCGAATCACTTTGTACAACGTCAATCCGCTGGGCGCGGCTGAGAATACGCTGAGCCTTTTTTATTACAAGCAATTTCTCAAGGGAGTCACCAAGCCTTCGCAGGTCTCGGGCGGCAATCTGGGATTGCAAGTGCTCGCAGTGCAGAGCGGCGGACTGGTTCTGAATTCGAGCAATGATGTATCGGCGCTGCTGCAGGAGGCGTTTAAAGACGCGGATGCGTGGTACGAGCTTTCGTTTGATCCGGCAGCCGCGGAGCGGCCGAATGAGTATCACCAGATCGAGGTGCGGGTGGACAAGCCGGGGTTGATTGCCCGCACCCGGAGCGGATACTACGCGCAGCCGTGACTCCTCGGGTATGATGGCGGCGCTGCAAATAGAGCGGCCCGAAGGATTCCAGAGGATGATGAACAAGCAGCGGATTCAATTTGCGACGGCGGCGATTTTCGCGAGCCTGTTTTTGACAGCGGCCCTTGCGGCCCAACAGCCAACTACAAATGCCAAAGCTTCGGCGAGGATTGAGCCGGCGGCGATGCCTCGTATGGGCAGCGTGGATGAGCGTTTCCAGTCGTACAACATCGAAATGGTGGAGGTGACCGGAGGCAGGTTCTGGAGACCGTATGACTCGAAGGTTGATGCGATTCTGGCGGCGCAAAGCGCGACGAAGGATAAGGGCGGCTCGAATCAGCCGGTGGGGATGAATCCTGATCTGTATCAATACCGGGCGCCGATCGATCTGAGCAATGCCCGGCTGCGCAAGCTGGCGGCTGCGCTGGGGCCCGCTTACCTGCGGGTGAGCGGAACGTGGCAGAACATGACTTACTTTCAGGACAGCGATGATCCGGCCCCGGAGAAAGCCCCCCAGGGCTTCAATGGCGTGCTGACGCGAAAGCAATGGAAGGGCGTGATCGACTTTTCGCATGCCACGGATGCGAAGATCATCTCCTCGTTTGCGACGAGCATGGGCACGCGCGATGCCGCCGGCGTGTGGACGACCGACCAGGCCAGCCGCTGGCTGGCTTACACGAAATCGATTGGCGGAACGATCGCAGCCGCCGAGTACATGAACGAGCCGACGTTTGCGGCCTTTGCCGGAGTGCCCAAGGGATACGACGCGGCGGCCTTTGGCAGAGACATTGCGGTGTTCGTGCCGTTCATCCGGAAGACGGCGCCGGACATGGTGATTCTGGGGCCGGGGAGTGTCGGTGAAGGCATCTCGCTGGCGCCGGGGGCCATGCACTTGATCAGCAGCGAGGACATGCTGAAGGCGACAGGGCCAGTCTTCGATGCCTTCTCCTATCACTTCTACGGAACTATCTCGCAGCGGTGTGCGGCGTCTCTCGGTGGAGAGGCCGGAACGACGCCCGAGGCGGCGTTGACGGAGGAATGGCTGGCGCGCACGGACACGGTGGAGGCGTTTTACGCTGGACTGCGCGACAAGTTCCTGCCCGGCAAGCCGATGTGGCTGACAGAGACGGGGCAGGCAGCGTGCGGCGGCGACAAGTGGGCTGCGACCTTCATCGACAGCTTCCGCTACCTGAACCAGCTGGGAACGCTGGCGCAGCACGGAGTGCAAGTAGTGGCTCACAATACGCTTTCCGCCAGCGACTACGGACTGCTCGACGAGACGACATTCGAGCCGCGCCCCAACTACTGGGCGGCCCTGCTGTGGCGCAAGCTGATGGGGACGACGGTGCTCAATCCAGGCGAGTCACCCCAGCCGGATCTGAAACTCTATGCGCATTGCCTGCGGAACACTCCGGGAGGCGTGGCTCTGCTGGTGATCAATACCGACCGCAATGCAGCGCTGTCGCTGGAGACGCCGGCGGCCGAGCGCTACACGCTGACTGCGGCGAAGCTTCTCGACAAGAGCGTTGAATTGAATGGCAGCGAGCTGAAACTGGGTGCAAACGACAGCCTGCCGGATTTGGCGGGCGCTCGAACCAAAGCGGGCGCGTTTACCTTCGCTCCGGCAAGCATCACCTTCCTGGCCTTCGCCAAGGCAAATAATGCGGCGTGCCGGTAGCTGCCGGTCGATGTTTGCAGCATTGGCATCGCCCCAGGGCACACTGAATCTGTAGTCATAGCGGCGTGTGGTATGTACACTCTACGGTGATCCGGGAACCCAACCGGTCTTGAGTTCGCCAGAAAGAGACGCTGATGAAACATGCCGCACACCTGCTGCTTGCCACCGCGCTGTTGTTCGGTTCCTCCGTTGCCGCTATCGCCGGGAATGTGAGGATGGATTTCGACCACAGCGTGAACTTTTCGCAGTACCACACCTATTCGTGGGGTCAGGTTAAGACCAGCGATCCGTTTTATGTCGACCGCATCAAGCAGGCGGTGAATCAGCGTTTGCAATCCAAGGGATGGCGACTGGTAGCTTCTGGCGGCGCGGTCACCGTATTCGCTACCGATAATGTCCATAATCACAAAGAAACACAGACGATGTATGACGGGATCGGCGGCGGATGGGGCGGAGGTTGGGGTTGGGGCGGATGGGGCTGGGGTGGAGGCTGGGCGGATCCCGGGATGGGCGAGGCCACGACAACAAAGACCAATCAGCCGGTGGGAAATCTGGTAATCGATTTATTCGATTCGGCTACGAAGAAGCTGCTGTGGAGATGCCTGGCCACGGAAGATCTCTCGACGAACGCCAACCGGAATACGAAACAGCTGGATGGTGATATCGCCAAGATGTTCAAGGATTTTCCGCCAAAGGCGAGCAACTAGCCGCCGATAATCGCGAGGCTTATACTGCGGCCTGATGCATCGTTGAACCGTACATAAGCTTATGGGACGCTGGGCATCCTTCACGATCGCAGCGATTTTCCTGTTCTCCGGCGCGACCCAGGCCCAGCAGTCCTCGTCGCCCGAGCAATCGACGGGAGTTCCCCTCGAACAGACCACCAAGCCTGCGCCGGGTTCCAATGTAGCTCCGATCACGCCCGGTTCGATCCCGCAGCAGAATCTGGAACAGCAGGGCGCCGGATCAAATCCCACGCTTTATCACGAGCTCGACCTGCTGCGACGGGACGGCTTTGCCGCGGCCAGCTCGGCGACGGTGTCACTGCGCGTGCTCGACCGTGAAGGCTTCACGCCGCCCGATCTGCCGCCCGCCGACTTCACGCTGATCGTCAACGGCAAGCCGCGAGATTTTCGTCTGCACGCACCGGGCACGCAAACGAAGGTGGTCCCTCCGCTGGTGCTGCTGGTGTTTCCGCCCAACGATCCGGTGGTGCATAACATTGGAGTCCGGGAGGCGGTGAAGTATTTCTCGCAACAGCCGTCGGAGCTGCTGCCATGGCGGGTGGGCATTTTCGACTCAAACGGTAAGATGACGCCGTTCACCAACGGGCGCACCCAGCTTCTTGCCTACCTCGATGAGGTCGCGCACACGAAGGAGTCGTTTGAGTACGCAGGCGATCCGACAATGCCGAGAGAACTGCGCTTTGAAGGGAGCTGGCTGACCCAGGCCCAGCAGGCTATCGGCACCATGCAGCGCTATGAAGGGCCTAAAGTTATTCTCGCGATGAATCCTGTTGCTGAATCGTTCTACGGTTTGAACGACCAGATGCTGGCGCACACGGGGCCCGAAGATTTTACCGGGGTCGCGCAGCGGATCGGCGCTCACATCTATATCGGCAATGTCGGGGGACCGGATGTTTTCATTCCAGGTGGTGGGGCAGCCGAGGACCACGCCGCACAGATCAACACCCCGGGAGGGCCCCAGTTAGGCACCGCACCGTCGTCACACATGCAGTTCGATCCCGCGTACGCTGCGGCACTCGCCAACTCCGCCTATCGCACTTCGCAGATGATGCAGACAGCCGATGCGACCTACGGTGGATTCGCCAATTCGCTCAGCGATCTGGCTCGCCAGATTCATCGCGATCTGGATGGAGGCTATGCGCTTGACTTTGACATGACGCCGGAGGACCAGGACCACGGCATCCCGGACGTCGGCATTCGCCTCGCGCGTAAGGATCTGCGAGTGGCAATTCTCGATGTAATTCCGGTGGGGGTTTCGACCGATGTCGCGCGGGGGATGAGCCAGAGACAGATCTCGGCGCTGCTCGAGAAGGCCGCGTCCACTCCCATTCCGTCACCGGAATTCAGCATCACGCAGCGCGTCGATTACTTCCCGCTGCGCGACGGTCTCCAGCCGGTGCTGCCCATGAGCGCCGTCGTCGAGTGGATTGGCCACGGCCGTGGCCCCATACTGCTCTCAGTCGCCGAACGCGTCGAAGATGTGAACCTCGCTCACGTCATTCTTGAACGCGAGCTTCGCGTTCATTGGGACGGCCGCAGCCTCTCCTGGGAGCGCGACGGCCAACTCGCTCCCGGCCACTATCTGTGGAGCATCGCCGTCCACGATGGTCAGGGGAATATCTACGCCTTTAGCCAGAAAAAGGTCCATGTTGAATTCCCACATCCAGGCATGCTCGTCAGCAGCCTGATCATTGGAAAGTCCTGCCGCACCGATATGGGCGAGAGCGCGGGCCTCCAGCATCGCCCGCCCCCCGGTACACCGAAGCGGGTGCATTTCTCTGTTGACCCCATGCGCGCCGACGATTGCCGCATCCAGCTCGATACAATGGGAAGCTTCGCTTCGACGGATACCATGCACGCCTTTGTGCGGCTCTATCCGCCGGAGAAGATCGACAAGGGCAAGCCGGAGAGCTGGACGGCGAAATTTGTCCTGCGCTCGGAGTCGGGGGCGATTGAAACGGAGCGGGAGGTTCCGTTCACTCTCGATTCGGGTTCGGGATATCTCGCATCGGTGGAGATGCCACTGAACGCCGCGGGGATTACTCGCGGACCGCACACGTTTGATGTCGAGATGCGCGGTCCGGGGATTCACAAAGAGCTGAAGGAATCGCGCGACATCTCGATTCAGGCAGAGCCATGACAAGCGAAAGGCCCGGAGACGGTTGGTCTCCGGGCCTGATCGAACCAAGGCAGTGTTACTACCGGTTGAGCGCGAGGAAGACCTGGCTGGAATTGCTCAGGTTGGCTTCCTGCGTCTGAGCCCTGTGTTCCGCCTTCGAGGTGGGCAGTGCCAGGCTCATGTTCGCCGAGGAGCAGAGAACCTTGCTCAGAAAATACTGGTCGCCGTACCGGTTGAAAACCAGCTCGCCGGTTTTCAACGTATTGGTTTCAGCGTAAGCGGTGCTGAAAATCCCGATGCGGTGATCGCCGTTCTGAATCAAGACCATGTTGGGACTCTCTTCGGTGATCGTATAAGTCCCGGCGGGGATGACTTTGCTTCCCACTGAGAAGTCGAACGGAACTGTTGCCTGGACAGCACGGTTCTGAGCTGATGCGGCGCCGATCGTGACGATGCTGACGAGGGCGAAGAGTGCGATTGAGGTGATCCGTTTCATGACCTTTCTCCTTTGCAAAGACGCCTCTTCTGAGCGCGTCGTGGACTCTCTTTCAGTGGAGCCCGAACTGAATTTGTTTTTGCCAGCTCACGGAATGTGTTTTCTTCAGGTGCCTGGCTGCTACGCCGGCAGATAGAGCATGCGCGGTGCCAAAGAGGGACGGAGTTGCGAAGATTCCTTCGTCCAGATGCCGCTCTTGTGTTTGCAATGGGATAGGTGCCGTGGAGTCGTAAGCGAAGCCTGCCAGATGGCGATGCAGCGCGGGTCCTGGTATCCGAACGGATACCGCGGGAACCGTTCGGATACCCGCTGGAGTGGATCGGCAGATTAATTGAAAGCGGGCACTAAGTACTGAGTAGAGCGGTGCGAGGCTTATTCCCTGTCCACGGGGATGCGTTTGCTCATGCCTTTGCATACGGCGAGCACAGCCAGCACAACGAAGATGACTCCAAGTGCTACCAGGAGCATTATCAAGTGCTGTTGCATCAATATGGTCAGGTCGTGCACGATCCGCGGGCCGTAGCGGATGGTCAACAGGCTAAGGACTGTAAAGCGCACGACTCGGCCGGCGAAGACCGCGAGCATGAAGCTGACTATGCGCATCTCGAAGACACCGGCGGCAAAGACAAACAGTTTCCAGGGAGTCGGCGGCGGCATCATGGACGGAATCATCAGCGCCAGGAACTCCTGCTTCTCGAAGCGGTCGCGCATCCTCTCGTAACGGGTGCGGTCGATGCGCTTCATGAGAAAGATCTCGCCGCCAGCGCGCCCGAGCCAGTAGGGGAGCAGGCCTCCGATGGCCGAGCCGATGGCCGCCGCCAGCACGTAGAGATAAAAACGATGGGGATTGCTCCAGGCATACCCGGCGACTATGAGGTCCATGGGGACGGGGATGGAGCTGGAGTCGAGGATGGCGACCGCGCCAACGCCCCAGAAGCCGAGCGGCTTGAGGAATCCGAGGAGCAAAATCCGGTATTTATTGGAGAGCTCTGCCAGCCGCTTCAAGCCGGATCTCCCTGATCGTGTTCGGTCTTGCCGGCCAGCAGGTCGAGGGCGTGACCGACGAGCGGAAGCACGGCGCGGAGAGAGGTGACCGCGCCGCGGGGGCTTCCGGGCAGGTTCAGGACCAGCGAGGCGCCGATGTTGCCGCACAAGCCGCGCCCCAGAGCGGCCAGCGGGGTCTCCCTGCGGCCCTCGGCGCGCATGACCTCGGCGACGCCTTCCAGCAGGCGGTCGCAAACCGCCCGGGTGGCTTCGGGGGTGACATCGCGAGGGCTGATGCCGGTGCCTCCCGTGGTGACTACCAGCCGGGAATGGGCAGCTGCCGAGCGCAATGCGTCTTCAATGGCCTGGCGCTCGTCTGGTACTGAAATGCGCTCCTGTACGTCGAATCCATGTGATTCGAGCACTTTAGCAACCGCTGGTCCGGAGAGGTCTTCGCGCTCTCCCCGGCTGAATGAGTCACTTACGGTAATTACGACTGCCTGAGTCATCCTCAATGATTGTAGGGGATCAGGGTGAAATCCCGGGCGGCTGGACTTGTGAAACTGCCCGGCTCCGGGGCAAAACATCGCTGCGGAAAAGCTTCAAAGGATGAGAGAATAAGATGATCCTCAACAGTGTGCCGGCGGCCGGATTGCGAGTCCCTGCCGGGCACGTGTCCACACAGTCTTAGAATGCCGATCACCGAAGTTCCGCCCAGTCCTCCGAGCACTCCGCCCGAAGCGCCTCGTTTTCGCCGTCCTAACCGTTACGACGACTACGAGTTCCATGAGCTTCTGGGCGTTATCGAGGAGCTGGAAGGGAGTCGCAACTGGGCGAGCCTGCGCGAAAAGGTCTGGATCGCGCTGATCATTCACCTGGTGATCTTCTGGTATCTGGCCTACGGTCCCAAGTATCTGTTTAACGTGAAGGTGGTCGATCCTTCGGTGGTGCTCAAGCAGCGCGAGAAGGAGATGACTTACCTCGACCTTCCTCCGGATGCGCTGAAGCAGGTCAAGCCGAAGCCGGCGCCCCTCTCGGACAAGAACCGCATCGCCGAATCGAAGAAACCGACGCTGGACAAGAAGACGCTGCAGCAGCTGGAGGCCATGCGCAAAGCGGGTCCGCCTACGCCGCAGCCTGAGACTCCCGCGCCGCCGACTCCAGCGCCGCCAGCTCCGCAGGTCGCCCAGGCACCGCCGCAACCGCAGCCGCAGCCCCCGGCGCAACCACTTCCGCAGAACCAGCAGAGCCAGATTGAAGCACCCCGGCCGGCACCCAAACCCAGCTTCGACACCGGACACTCTACTGTTGGGCAGGACCTGCAGCAGATGGCGCGACAGGCGCGTGGCGCGGGCCAGTACGGCGGGGACATGGGGGCGAATGCACCTCAGCAGCATCCAGGGTTGCAGGGCGGGGCGGAGATTCTCTCGGACACCATGGGCGTCGACTTCGGCCCCTACATGCAGCGCGTCATCTTCGACACCAAACGCGCCTGGTATCCGATTATTCCCGAGGCGGCGCAGCCTCCACTGCTGAAGCAGGGACGGGTGGGCATCCGGTTCAAGATCCTGCCCGACGGCAGCGTAAAAGAGATGATTCTGGAGCTGCCCTCGGGCGATGTATCGCTCGACCGCGCCGCGTGGGGAGGCATCACCGGAGCGTCGCCTTACCCGCCGCTTCCCAAGCAATTTAAGGGCCCGTTTCTGGAGCTGCGGTTCTTCTTCCTGTACAACATCCCGGTGGGTCAGGAATAGCTCTGAGATGGCCGCCAGCGAACGGCTGTTCCGGAGGCAGATCTCGGGACTGCTGATTATCGCCGCGGTCATTCTGTTGATTGCGCTCCTGCGAGCGGACAAACACGCCCTCTTCCCGCCGGGGTGGTGGCGCTTCTAAAAGCGACATAGTATCGCTTGCCTCGCGTAGCATGTTCGGCGAAGGTGAGCGCGCGATGAAGCAACTCTGGATATTGTTGAGTCTTGTGCTGGGAGCGAGCTCGATGCTGGCTGCCCAGACGCCGTCTGCGGAAAGTCCGGCAGCGAAAGAGGTCCTGGCTACAGAACAGGCCCGCACGACTGCGCTGGATCAATCCGACGTGGCGGCTCTCGATCAGATCATGGCCGATGATGTGACCTACATCCACGCCAGCGGCAAGGTGGACACGAAGAAGAGCTACCTCGACGCGATTCGCTCCGGCCAGCTGCACTACATTTCGTGGAAGCCCATCAGGCTGAACGTCCGCACATTGGGCGATGGCGCGGTGATCGACGGCGAGTATGTGGTGCGGGTGACGGACTCCCGGGTGCAACCCGCACCATTCGATATCAGCATCTTCATTCTGACTGCCTATGCGCGGCGCGACGGCCGCTGGCAGCAGATTGCTTGGCAGTCGACGCGCGACGTGGCCAAGTCACCGCTTTCTAAATAAATGCTAATTTGTTCCCCGTGCCTATCCCTTCGGAGCGAAGTAGCCCTTGCGCACGCGGACGACGTAGCGGCGGTCGAGGCAAAAGAGATAGATCGGCCGGAAGGCTCCGTTGGCTATGAAATCGGCCGGTTTGTAGACGAGCGCATACTGGCTGCGGAGCTCATCCTCGATGTCCTGGAAGCTGACGGGCATCTCTTCGAGGCGCTTGGGAAAGAAGGCGCGGCCTCCGGTAGCGTCAGCGATCTTCTGCAGGGTGTCGTCGCCGCGATCGCGGCTGGGACTGGTGTTGGTGCTGATGGCATAGACGATAGTCTCGGCGCGCTGGCATTCCTTGATGGCGTCGTCGAGATAGGCGTGGCTCTGGTTGTCGTCGCCGTCGGAGACCAGAATCATGGCCTTGCGGACAGGCTCCTGTCCGCGTGAGGCATCGAGCAGCTTGTCGCGGCAGGCACTGTAAACGGCGTCAAAGAGCGCGGTTCCACCGCCGGGGCGCAGCGCGTTGATGCCGGTGGTCAGCAGGTCGAGGTTGTTGGTCCAGTCCTGCTTGTAGTCGGGCGTAACATCGAATCCCATGACAAAGCCCTTGTCGGACCGTGGCTTCAGGATCTGAAGAAGAAATTCGATGGCAGCCTGCTGCTCGAACTGGAAGCGCGTGCGGATGGAAGTGCTGGTATCGATGACGATGCCCACGCGCAGCGGCAGATTGGTCTGCTGGGTGAAGCTGTAGACGCGATCGGGGGCCTTCTGGTCATCGAGCAGGGCGAAGTCGCTCTGCTTGAGGTCAGAGATGAAATGGCCGTGCTTATCGGTCACCGTGAAGACAAGGTCGACCTCGTTGACCTGCCGGGTGATGGTGTATTCCTGCTGGCCGTTCTGCTGCTGACCGTTCGCCTGCGGCTGGCCATTCGCCGGCTGCTGAGCGGGCGCGGGCTGCTGGGCAGCCGGAGGCACGTCGGCGGGCTGGGGCGTGTTCGAAGGTTGGGCCGGAGCAGTTTGTGCGATAGCAGATGCGGCAAGAAGCGCGAACGGCAGAAGGACAGCGGTGCGAAAGATCGTGGAAAAGCCTTTGAACATAATGCTTCGGGTTTACTTCGGTCATTTTACATGGCGGAACGAACTATTCGGTACGCAGAGCCTTCACTACTCGGTACGCAGAGCTTCCATGGGATCGAGACGCGAGGCGCGCCATGCGGGCACGATACAGGCGAACGTGGCAACCATGAGCAGGGCGATAGCCACGACAACAAAGACCACAGGATCAAACGGCTGGGTTCCGTAGAGTAACGACCGGATCAATCGGGCGGCGGCGGCGCTGGCGGCCAGACCGAGCACCAGGCCGAGAATTGCCGGACGAAGGCCGTCGGCAAGCATGAGACGCATGACCTGATCGCGCTGCGCGCCGAGGGCGATGCGGATGCCGATTTCAGCCTGGCGCTGGGCCACGATGTAGGACAGGACGCCGAAGAGACCGACGGCGGCGAGTACCAGAGAAAGCACGGAAAAGACCAGCAGGAGGACAGTGTCGAAGCTGGCAGCGGCAGTGTCCTTGCCGATGATCTGCTCGAGGCTGAGGACGTCGGCAACGGGCAGGCTGGGATCCAGTTGTGCGACCACACGCTGCACGGGCATAGCCATGGTCAGAGGATCAGAGGCGGTGCGCACGGCCAGTTCCAGGTCGCCGCGCAGGCCTCCGTAGAGCGGGTAGTAGACAGTGGGCCGGGGCTCGCGGCTCACCGTTTCGCGAACATCTCCGACGACTCCGACGATCTCACTGCTGGGCGACGGCTTCTCGTTCAACTCACCATTGTTGGAGTCGTTCACGTGCTTGCCGATCGGGTCGGCATTGGGTAGAAACCGGCGCACAAATGACGCGCTGACGATGGCGTACTGGCGGCGGTTGAGCCGTTCGTCGGCAGAGAAGTAGCGGCCGCGCAGCAGCGGCATTTGTATTGCTTTGAAATATCCGGGATCGACGAAGCGAACGTTGGCGTCCCAAAACTGCCCCTTCGGAGGAGGTGGAATTTCGGTGATGGTGAAGGCATCGTCCTGGCAGTGGCCCTGGCCGGGCAGGCAGGTGCTGATCCCCGCGCTGCGGACTCCGGGCAAGGCCCGGATACGCTCGAGCAACTGTTCGATGAAGGCAAGCTTCTTCGCAGCTTCCTTGTAGGAGGCATCGGGCAGGTTGATGCTCAGGTGCAGAACGTTGGCGGTCGGGACGCCGATGTCGACGGCGCGCAGGTGCTGATAACTGCGGAGAAACAATCCGGCGCCGACCAGCAACACGACGGTGAGCGCGACTTCGATCGAAAGCAACGCGCGGCGCAAGGTGACGCTCTCGCGGCTGCCGCTCACCGAGCGGGAAGACTCCTGCAGAGTGCGCAGCACCTGCTCCTCGTCTTCAACCAAGGCCGGTGCCAGGCCCGCGGCTACGCCGCAAACCGCGCTGAGCGCGATGGCAAACAGAACAACTGTGAGATCGAGGTGAATGGATTCGGAGCGGGGCAAGTCGGTTCGTTGATGGAGGAGCCACTGCAGGGCTACCTGGGCGAAAAGCAGGCCGAGCAGACCGCCGGCGAGTGAAAGCAAGATGCTCTCCGTGACGCGCTCGCGAAGCAGTCTCACTCGGGAGCCGCCGAGCGCGGTGCGGATGGCGACTTCCTTGCGCCGCGAAGCGGAGCGCGCCACCAGAAGGTTGGCAATGTTGAGGCAGGCGATGAGCAGCAGGCATCCGGTGGCGGCAAAGAGCGCGTAGAGCAGCGTTTGGACCTGATAGGTTTCGGCATCGAGAAGCGGGCGAATGTAGGCGGCGTCGAAGACGGGACCTTCGGGGAGCTGCTTGCGCACCTGCGCGGAGATGTTGCTTAGATCCGCTTGAGCCGCGGCGACGGAGACGCCGGCTTTGAGCTTGCCGATGACCTCGAAGTTATGCGAGTCGTGCGATGCCATTACCTCAGGGGGCGCCTGGGGATATACCGTCACCCAGAGCTGCACGCGCGGATCGGGATAGGTGAACCAGGAGGGTAGAATGCCGATTACGGTGTAGGGCTCAGAGTCGAGCTGGATGGTGCGACCGACGATATCGGGATTGCCTCCGAAGCGGCGCTTCCAGAATCCCCAGGTGAGTACGGTCGTCTTGTTCGCGCCAAATCTATCGTCGTCCTGCGTGAAAAGCCGCCCGTAGACGGGCTGAACGCCGAGCACTGGAAGCGCAGCCCAGGAAGATGCCACGGCGTGGATTCGTTCCGGAAGCTGGCCGTCGCTCGAGGAGAAGTTACCATCGGTTTCGGTGCTGATGGCGATGTGCTGGAAGGTGCGATTCTCCTGCTCCCAGCTATGAAATGTGCCACCCGCTACCGAGTTGTTGTTGAACTTTAGCTTCGTATCGGCCTCATAAACAGCCACCAGGCGATTCGCGTCGGGAAGCGGCAATGGCTTCAGCAAAACAGAATGGACGACGGTGAACAGGGCCGCAGTAGAGCCGATTCCCAAGGCCATTACGATGATGGCGATAAGGGAAAAGCCGGGCGTGCGCGCAAGTGTGCGGGCACCGTAGCGGATGTCGCGGAGGAACGAATCGAACACTCCGGAGGTGGATTCGGCCATGGAGGGATTATCCATCAGGCGCGGGGATCGTCAAGGGATGGGAAGTGTGCGTGCATAATGCGCACGCGCTGTGGCGAATGACTATCGGGCGGATTTGAGTCTGGCCAGGAAGGCTTCCAGCTCTTCGGGTAGCGGCGCTTTGAGCTCTAGGGGCTTGCCGGAGCGGGGATGGGCGAACTGGAGCTCGGCGGCGTGGAGGAAGTTGCGGTCAAGCGAGATGGTCTCGGGCTCAGGGTCGGATTTCTTTCGGCGTGCAGGGCTGGAGATGGCGATGCGGGCCGGGGCTCCGTAGAGGGTGTCACCGACGACCGGATGGCCTATGGAGGAGAGATGCACGCGGATCTGGTGCGTGCGGCCGGTTTCGATGCGGACGGAGACGAGAGTGAAAGCTCCGAAGCGCGAGGTGATGCGCTCAATGACGGCGTAGTGCGAGATGGCAGTGCGGGCTCCGGCCTCGAGGGATTCGCGACGGGTGGTCATGCGGGTGCGGCGGATGGCATCGCGCGCAATGGCGGCGGAGATAGTTCCGCGGTCGGCCTTGATGTGGCCATGGACGAGTGCGAGGTATGTCTTGCGAATCTGGCGGCGGGAGAACATGTCGCCGAGTTTGAGGTGGGCGGCGTCGTTGCGGGCGACGATGATGAGTCCGCTGGTCTGCTTGTCAAGGCGATGGACGATGCCGGGGCGGAGCGGGCCTCCGGTGGTGGAGAGCTGCTGGTAATGACTCAGAAGCGCGTTTACCAAGGTGCCGCGGTTGCGGGCGTCGTCGGTTGCTCCCGAGCCGGCGTGGACCATCATGCCTGCGGGCTTGTTAATGACGGAGAGGTCGGCGTCTTCGTAGACGATGTCCAGCGGTATGTCTTCAGGTGTGGCACGCAGAGGTAGAGGCGCAGGTTCGCCGAGGATTTCGATGGATTCACCTCCGCGCAGTTTAAGCGAGGGCCTGGCGGGGGCTCCGTTGACGAGGACCTGCCCTTCGGAGAGCAAAAGCTGGACGCGGGAGCGGCTGACGTTTTCGAGTTGTGTGGCGAGCCAGCCGTCGAGGCGCTGTCCGGCAGCTTCGGGTGGAACGGTGTGCGGGGTTGCGTTCACGGCTGAGGCTTGCCGGGGCCGGCGAGACCCTGCGGCCAGAAGGCGGAGTTGGGCTCGGGTGCGGGCATGGGCGGCGCATTGGGTGGCAGATAGCTATGCTGCAGCAGCCAGTTGCGGAGGAGCGCGGGCCAGGTGAAGAGCGGGAGGATAGAGCCGCAGAGTCCGCAGCCATGGTCGGCGTAGTCGTAGATATGAAGCTCGGCAGAGACGTGGGCTCGTTCGAGGGCGCGATAGAAGTCGAGAGAATTTTCGACGGGCACGGTGGGGTCGTTGGTGGTGGCCCAGATGAAGGCAGGAGGAGTCTGGGCGGTCACGGCGAACTGGTTCGAGTACTCGTGGACGAGGGCCGGGTCGGGATCGGGTCCCAGGAGGTTGACGGCCGAGCCGTGGTGGGCTTCGGGGGCCTCCATGCTGATGACAGGGTATTCGAGGATCATGAAGGCCGGTTTGCAGGATTGCGCATCGACGGGGTCAGACGGCGCCGGAGAATTCGTCTCCGCTGTAGTTACAGATTCGCAGTGCGTGCCGAGTGAGGAGGCGAGATGGCCTCCGGCGGATGATCCCCAGACGCCGAGGCGGTTGGGATCGATGCCGTATTCAGCGGCGTGAGCGCGGATGAGGCGCATGGCGCGGCGTCCGTCGTCGATCTCGACGGGATAGCGGTAGGGGGCGACGCGGTAATCGAGCACGAAGGCGGCCATCCCCTGAGCGTTGAGCCAGGTGGCAAGCTGGAAGCCCTCGTGGCCCATGGCAACGTGCTCGTAGCCTCCTCCGGGAATAACAAGGATCGCGGCGCTGGTGGAGCGGGTTTTGGGCAGGAAGGCGTACATGCGGGGCTTGTCGGCTTCGGCGGTGCCAAGTGCGCCGGGTGCTCCGTGGAGGTAGAGCCCGCCTTCATAGAGATAGATGGGGGGCGGAATGGCGGCTCCAGCCTGAGCGTGGAGAAGCTGTGCGAGGGAAAAGGCAAGAACTGAGCAGAGCTTAGGGAGCAGGTGGCGAGTCATCCGTGCCAGTATAGCCGCGGGGCTTAGGGGATCGATCGAGCCAAAGCGCGGCTCCGGCGAGGACGGCCACGACGGAGAGAGTGAGTGAGATGGCGGGGCGGGTTTCGTCGGCGCGGTAGAGGCTCAGAAACGGGCTGGCGAGGCCGAAGAGAAAGAGCGCGGCACCGGCAAGTTCTCCGTCGTGTCCGCGACCAGTGCGGAGACGCGGGAGCCTCCACATCAAAAGCGCGAAGGCGATGAGAGCGACTGCGGCTGCGTAGAGCTGCACAGGGTGCAGCGGGATTCCCAAGGGCGTGCGGTACCACAAGGCGGCGATGCGGCTGGTGTAGGTGACGGACCAGGGCACGGCAGCGGGCATGCCGAAGTCGATTCCGGCGACGAAGGCTCCGATGCGGTTGACGGCAACAGCAAGGGCGGCGGCGGGGGCGAGCGAGTCGGCGACGCGGAGCAGCGGCAGGCCTTCCGAGAGGGCATAGAGGACGGCGGCAGCGATGCCAAGAGCGATGCTGAGGGGTGCGGTCCACCAGTCTCGCGCGCCGGTCAGGCCGAGGATCCAGAAAGGATGCTGGCGGAAGGCGCTGAAATGCGCAACGACCAGCAACAAGCGCGCACCGATGAGGGCGGTGAGGATAGCGGTAAGCGAAAGGGTCCAGATCTGGTTAGGGTCGAGCGAGAGGCGGCGGGCGGCGTGCATGGCCGCAGCGAGGGCGGCGATCAGGGCCAGCGCGGTGAGCGCTCCGTAAGTGGGAATGGCGATGTGGCCGAACTGCAGGAGGCGGGGATGCACTTGCTGAGGGTCAGGCTCGGCCGGAGTCGCGGTTAGCATCGCGCCGGACTTTGATCAGGCCGCCAAGGAGAAGGGCGATCGCGAGTCCCAGGCAGAGCCCTTCGATGAAGTGCATAGTATCGTTCTGAAGCGGGACGAAGACGCGCAGGCCAAGGCCTACGGCCAGTGCAATGAGGCCAGCGGAGAGAAACCACCACTCACCGGAGACATTTTTCATGGCGTGATCTTTTCGGGACAACGCGCGAAGTGAAGTAAAGACCGACCCACTGGGCCGTGCAGTGGCGCGCCGGTGAACCCGTCCTAAGACGGTGGGAACTCTCCGCGGCTCTTTAGGCATTCCGGACTGGCGGACACTGCGCACCGAGCCGATTGTCGAGTCGAGCTCCCTGTTCAATGAATGTAGGTTCAACCAGCGTTAGTCACCACACCTGCTTTGCAGGCCGGTCTCTGAGTGGATGCTAACGGGGGTGCGGCGGGAATGCAAGTTCTTGACGGTTGCCAGATTTTCAGGTTCGGGAAACAAGAATTTGCTACCCGGCCGCCGCACCAATTCGGGAATTACGTTGCAGAAAATTACATCGCAGGCAACGGGCTCTTGCTGGGGCCAAGAATTTCGTCGAGGCGATCGGGCGTGCCGTCGACGCGTTCGAGTGATGGATAGCGCATGCCGTCGTAGTAGGGGATCGACACGGTCGTATAACGGTCATGCTGGCGAACTTGCAACTGCAGCGGTTGCTTATCCTTCTCCGCCGCCAGGATGGCTTCGCGCAGACCCTGCGCGGTGTAAGCGGTGCCGTTGACGGAGACCAATTGCATATCGGGCGTTATGCCCGCCTTGAATGCGGGGCTTCCCCACCATACATTCCCGATCTCCCCAGGTGCGCCGGATGCCCCTCGTCCGAAGGAGCCCACGGCAAAGCCCAATGACGTCGCGAAGTCCGCGATTCCGCGTTTTGCCAGCTCCTTCTCCCGCCATTCCACGGGCTTATCGGAGTACACGAGCTTGTAGCCGCCCTGGGTGAAGCCGTTCATGGGCACTTCAGGATGCAGATCGTATACGCGCTCCTGAAGGAAGGTTCGCCAATCGTAAGGCGCTACTTCGTTCAGGTCCTTGATGACGTCGTCGAGCGTGTACTGATAGGTGATGAAGCTGCCGTTGTAGACACCCAGAAACTTCTTGCAGAAGTCATCCAGCGATTTCTGGTCGTTGGTAAGCTCGCGAATCTTTGTATCCGCATCCAGCCAGATCAACATACCTTCCGTGTAGTAATCTTCCGGGCGCTGATAGCTGACCCAGCTCACCGGGTGCCGCTGCGATACGATCGGCTGATTCGTGGTATCCACCAGAGGCCGCCAGTCGCGCCCGCGGCTGATGGCGAAATCCGCGGCCGTGTTGGCCAGGATGTCGCGGGTCTGTTGCGCAGTGCGCATGCCGGCGCGAGCGGTCAGCACATTGCCCCAGTACTGGGTCATGCCCTCGTATACCCAGAGCAGGTCATCCCGCATTGGAACATTGAAACTCGGGGTCCACAGATCGGCGGGGCGGCGGAATTTGCCGTTCCACGAATGGGTGTACTCATGCCCGAGGAGATCGCGGCTGAGCGCGCCGCCTGCCCAATCGGTAAGGTAGTCGGTGCGCAGTCCGTCTTCGCTCGACTGATGATGCTCCAGGCCGATGCCGCCTACTTTATCGCTCAGCAGCAGCAGGAAGTCGTAATGCTTGTAGTGGTGCGAGCCGTAGAGCTTATCGGCTTCCGCGGCCAGATTTTTGTGCGCCTGGAGTTCCTCGGGCGTCATTTTCAGGTCTTCCGGCTTGTCGGCGAAGATGTTCAGGTGCACGGTGTCAGTCGGAGTGGGCGACAGGTCGATGCGGCTGTAATTGAGGCCGGCGTACAGCGGAGAATCAACCAGGGTGTTGAAGGTCGTCGGCTCAAAGCGGACTACGTCGCCTGTGGCGGAAGCGGTCTCGAGCGCGGTCGCATATTTCCATCCGCTGGGAAGCTTCAGGGTTGCGTCGAAGGTAACGTCGCGCGAGAAGTATCCTGCTGGATACATTGCTACTTCGTTCCACGCCAGATCAGCAATGGCGTCGGAGACCTCGATGCGGCCTGCGCTGGGCTTGATGGGGGAAAGATAATCAAAGTCCAGGCCAACGGTTTTCGCTCCTTCGCTGAGCGGCACATGGAAGGCGTACATGTTTACGCGGTCGCGTACCCATTGCACGCGCTTGCCATCGACACTGGTGATGATTCCGGCAAGGGCAGAGATCGGCCCTGACGGCTCGTGGTCGCCGGGGATCCACTCGGGATAGAGCAGGACTATTTCTTTCGCGCCGGGCTGCCTGGTCTGGGTTCCTACGGGGATGTCCTCATGCACCCTCCAGACACGGTCGGTGATGTCGGTGATGTCGACGGAGAGCTGGATCGGCCCGGGATAGGGTTTGTCCACCGGCGCCGCAATGGGCGGCGGCATCGGCGTTGGCTCAGGCTGGGGCTGAGGTGTACTTTGCCCGGCGGCGATGAGGGTGGAGGCGAAGACGGCAGGCAGCAGAAGAGCAAAACGCGTCATAGAAAAAGTGTAAGCCCGGATTGCTGATTCGTGCGAAAGAGGTGGTGAAGGTCAGCTGCCGGGTTGCTGTGGTTGCGACAGCCGGATCGGGGTGATCCGGCCGCCGCATGTTGCCAGAGTGTGGCGCGAGTGATGATCAGGGTGTGAAGGGATCCGTCAGCCAGGGCCTGAAGGTTACTCCGGGCTGAACGATGGTCGCGCACCCGGCGGTACCTGGTCCGGTTGAGCAATTCCACCAGTTGTATTTCGCATCTACGAAACCGGTACCGATGTTGTCGACACCGATCCCGGTGATGTTGAAGTTGTTGAGGTGTGAGCTGATCTGTCCAGCCGGCGCATTGAAGGCGATGGCGATGGATTCGTCGCTGATGGTGTTCTGGGAAACGATGGTTCCACCGACGGGCGCCTTGCTGAAGACGTTGATTCCCGTTGGCCCAGAGGTAGCGGCATCTTCGGTGTCTTTGGCGTTGCCGGAGATGCGATTGCCGATAATCATGTTGTCGTCCATATTGACGCCGGGCGCCGGCGCGGGAGCCGCAGCGTGGTTGTGCATGGTGACGCCGGGCAAGCCGTTATCGGTTATATCGTTGTTGATGACAACATTGCCTGAGTCGCGGGTGCCGGGGAACGGAGCGAAAATACCAACGCCCGCGCCGGCGCCGGGAACCTGGAAGCCATTGTGGGTGACAGTGTTGTTGGCGACGGTGTTATCGAATACGCCATACGGCAATTTTGCGTTGGCCGGGGGATGGGAGGCGAAGGTAATGCCGCAGTCGTATGGGTTGTCGTGGACGGAATTTCCGGTGATCAGATTGTGATCGGCGGTGCCGGTTTCGTCGCTGGTGAGGATTCCGCCTGAATTGTGCTCGCTCTCGTTGTTAACCACGGAGGAGTGATTCGAGCCCACGAGGTGAATGCCTTCGCCGCAGTCGTCGCCTTCATTGGTTTCGAATGGTGGGATTCCGGGGCATGCGCCGTTCGCTATATCGAGCGCCTTGTTGTTATCGTGAACATGGTTGCCGATGACGGTGACGTTAGAGCCACTCACGACGAGGATACCTTCAAACTTAGCGTTCTCGACTTCGAAACCGGAAACGAGCACGTTAGATATACCGAGGGTGGGCGCCGCGGTGAAACCGTTAACGAAGATGCCGTTGGGCAGCCCTGCCGCATTGATGATGGGATGGGCGCCTGGCACGGCAATGAGGGAAAGCGACTTGGTGATCACGACCGCTTCCGCGTATGTGCCTTGCGAGACCTGAATGACGTCTCCCGCGGATGCCGCAGCGACGGCTGCGGAGATGGTGGACTTGCACCCGGAGGTTCCGCCGGGGTTTACGCAGATGGTGGCAGCGGTCAGAGTGGAAACCGCCAATAGCGACAGCAAGCCGATTCCGACGAGATGGCGCGCGGGTCTGGCAGAGATGATTCTCTCGTTTTTGGGCATGAGATTTCTCCTGATCGGGGTTTTAAGCGTGGTTCCGGAGCCGTTTACGAGTGGGACTTACCAGGGGAGATCGAACCGGCGACGATGGTAGTCCTGCGTGCCGCGGCGTACAAGAGAAAATAATGAATTGTTGGAGAAGACAATTACTTGCGGGTTGAAGAGTTCGGCGGCCAGGTGGTCTGGCCGGTGCCACGGTAAGCCAGATTGGCAATCTGGCCTGCGCGGGCTGCGGCCACTCCTGCTTCGACCGGGGCATTGGGCTCTTTGCGCGACCTGACGCAGGCGAAGAAATTCTCCATGTGCGTGATGGTTCCATCACCGAAGCTGTCTTCTTTGAGGATGGGATTCTGGTTGGCGGAAATGCCCTCGCGGTAGACGGTGAAGCCGCTGCGATTGATTTTGAGGGTCGCCTCGGTTCCGCGAAATTCGAGGCCGCCGTCGTCGATGGAGGACGCCATCATGCCTTCGTAGACGACGTCGAATCCGGGATAGCGGAAGGTTGCCTGGACGGTGTCGGGGCAGTCCCATTGATCAAAGATGTATTTGTCGCCGAGCATTTGCGCTACGCGCGGCTGATCGGCTTTCATGGCCCAGTGGGCGACGTCGATCCAATGAGTGAACAGGTCGGTCATGGCGCCGCCTCCGAAATCCCAGAACCAGCGCCAGCGGTAATACTTTTCTTCGCTGAATGGCTGGTCGGGCGCGCCCCCGAGCCAGAGCTTCCAGTCAAGAGCCTGGCTGTCGATGGCCTTACGGGGCCAGTTACGAAGATAGTTCTGCCACCAATAGGTTCTAACTTGAGGAATTCGACCGAGGCTGCCGCCCTGAATCAGATCGACGGCATCACGGAAGTGGGTCCAGCTGCGCTGCTGCATGCCGCATTGCAGAATCTGTTTGCCGGAGCGGACGGCTTTGGTGAGCGTGGCTCCTTCGTCGATGCTATGGGTAACCGGCTTTTCGAGATACACGTCCTTGCCGGCGGCAAGAGCGTCGACGGCCATGCGAACGTGCCAGTGGTCGGGAGATGCGATTAAAACGGCGTCGATATCTTTATCGAGCACCTCGCGATAATCGAGGTGAGTGGTCGCTGTGCCACCAGACCGCTCCTTCACCGCATCGCGACGCGGACCGTAGACATCGCTCACGGCGACAATCTGACATGGACCGACTTTGTCGGCGCAGTCCAGCAGGGTCTGCATCCGGCCTCCGGCTCCGATGACGCCGATGCGAAGGCTGTCGTTGGCACCGAGGACTTTCGTAGAGGCGAGGGCGGTGAGTCCGCTGGCGATGAGAAAACTGCGACGGTCGGGCTTAAATGACATGGCGGCACTGTCCCTTTGTTCCGCCGATCATTATCAACGAAAGCCCGGATTTGTCATCGGGACGCGACAGCGTGGCTAGCTGATCTTGCGCTCGTCGCCGAGGACAGAGTCGAGCAGGCCGGTGAGCGAGTGGGCGCGGGTGCGGATGGACGCGCGGGTTTCCTGGGTGGAGCCGGCGAGGGTGTCGTAGCGGCATTCGAGAGTGACCAGCTCGTCGGCAATGTTGAGCGCGGCGAGGACCGCGACGCGGAGCGAGTCTACTGTTTTTCCGTGCGCGGCGACAGCGCGCATCTTTGCGTCGACGATGTCGGCGAGTCGGTGGATATAGTCGGGGTCGTCGCCACGGAGGTGGTAGGTCTGGTCGTAGATGTCGACGGAGATATAGTCAGCGGCGTCTTCGGGGCTTCGGGCGGTGCTGCTGTTGTTGGCGGCTTGCGTGCTGGCCGGCGCGGGCTGGGTCCTGATTGGTTCGGTCATCCGCGGTCGCTCTCCTGGGTCATCCGGTGATTTCGTCAAGGTGCTTGAGGAGGCGCTCAACGCGCGTACGAACGGTCTCGCGCTCCTGCTCGAGGGTTTCGATCTGGGCGGCGTCGCTGGTGTTCTTCTCGGTGAGCTGCTGGACCCTGTGTTCGAGCGATGCGATGCGCTGCTCGGCAGCGGCGCGTGCGTCACGCTCCACCTTGAGAAGCTCGACTGTGCGCAGCACCCGCTGCTCGAGTGCGCTGAAGTCATCGGCGGCGAGGGGGAGTTCGGTTTCCTGAACGGCGGCAGCGGTCGACATGCGGGGATCTCCTGAAGCTGGTTTCTAAGCGAAGTATATCGCTCGCGAGGCGGAGGAAATCGCGGAAAGTGCCGAGGCGGGTGCCGGGTTGGGTACATGAAGTCAGGGATCAGGGCCCAGAGCGCAGGGATCAGGGAACTGCAGGTCCCTCCGCTTCGTGCGCCGCAGTCGGCGCACTTCGGTCGGGATGACAAGGAACTATGCGCGCAAGCGGCCACCGATTGATTCCATGGCCGCGACGATGGCCTGCGAGAACTGCTGCAGCTCTTCCTCGCGCAGGGTGCGCTCCTGCGATTGGAAGACGGTGCCGAGGAGGAGCGAGAAGTGTCCGACGGGGATGGATTTCGATTGGCGGAGGATTTCTTTAGGCTCGAAGCTGCGTAGATCGGGGATATCTAGCGAGAGGAGCTTGTCTTCGATGGCGGCCCAGGTGGTGGAGCTGGGGAAGAGCAGCGAGAAGTCTCGGCGGACGGCCTGGAAGCGCGAGAGCTCGCGGACGAGCGGCTGGCGGAGCTTCTGTTTGTACAGACGGTCGAGATAGATTTCGCCGATGAAGACGGTCTGTTTGAGCTTGCGGCGCTCGGCTTCGGCGGGATGAAGCTGGCCGAACCAGGCGACGGTGGCTCCGTCGAGAGCGGCACGGGCGGAGCGGCCGGGGTGCAGCCAGGAGGGTAGCTGCAGGTTGTCGAAGTAGACGGAGCGCGAAGTGAACTTGCCGAGCAGGTCTTCGACGGTGCCCTTGAGGTCGTAGAAGTTGATATCAGAACCGGTCAGAGCGTGACCGGTTGCGCCGATCGCGAGCGCAGGACGTTCGTCGACACGGTCAGGGCTGCCGCTGAAGACGGTGCCCATTTCAAAGAGAGCTGCGTCCTCGACGTCGCGGTTGAGATTGAGAGCGAGCATAGAGAGTATGCCGGGCACGAGCGATGGACGGAGCATACCGGCTTCTTCGCTGAGCGGGTTGCCCATGGCAACAGCGGAATCGGGCTGCGGCGCAAAGAGAGCAGCGTCTGCCGCGGCGCAGAAGGTTGAGGAAATGGCCTCGGTCCAGCCCAGGGCGAGCAATGTGCGGCGGACAGTGGCTTCGTGTTCGGCGTGGGGAAGCTCGACGACCGATCCGGCGAAGGCGGGCAGCGTGTTACGGAAGCGGTTGTATCCGTAGACACGAGCGATCTCCTCGATGAGGTCGATTTCGCGCTCGAGGTCGAGGCGCCAGCTGGGGAGGGTGACGTTGTAGGACTGGCTGTCGGCGGTTGAGGCACTGGCAGGCTCGATGGAGACGGCCCGGGATGGGTCGAGGGATGAAGTCGAGCCCGCTGCGTGTGGCGATGGGTGTCCGTTCTTTGCAAGCGCACAGCCGAGGCCGGTGAGGATGGTTTCAGCGGTGGTGGCAGTGATGCCTCCCGGATCTTCGGTGGGGCCGAGGATGCGCTTGACCTCGCCAAGGCTGAAGACGATGCTGAAGCGCTTGGCGGTGCGGGCTTCGGCGTCGGGGACGAGGATGTCGGCGAAGGGTCCAGCCTGGTGACCTCCGGGTTCGAGCAGGATGCGGCTGACGAGAGCAGAGGCGACGGGCGGGGCGTTGAAGTCGGCTCCGCGCTCGAAGCGGTGCGAAGCATCGGTGCGGAGCAGGTGGCGCTTTGATGATCGGCGCACGGTGACGGGATCGAACCATGCGGCTTCGACAAGAACATTCTTTGTCTCGGCGGTGATCATCGAGTCCCAGCCGCCCATGACGCCGGCGATGCCGTGCGCCTGTTTCTCGTCGGCGACGACGAGGTCTTCGGGATCGAGGGTGCGCTCGATCCCGTCCAGGGTGCGAAGCTTTTCGCCTTTGCGTGCACGACGAACGATGATTCCGCCTTCGAGCTTGTCGAGATCGAAGACGTGCGTGGGTTGTCCGATGGCGAGGGTGCAGTAGTTGGTGGCATCGACGGCGTTGGATATGAGCTTCTGCTCGAGCGGGCGGAAACGCTCGGCGACGATGCCGGTCGAGGGTTGGATCTTTATGTTGCGGAGCACGCGGGCGGTGAAGCGTCCGCAGAGCGCTGGCTCGTCGATCGAGACCGGAAAGGCGGAGCCGGGCTGCAAATCGGGCAGGGTGGTGTCGATCGGTCCCAATTGCGATCCGTAGATGATGGCCGCTTCGCGGGCGATGCCGTAGTGATTCATGGCGTCGACGCGGTTGGTGGTGATGTCCATCTCGAAGACGGAACCGTTTGCGCCCAAATCGAACACACCTTCGACGGCGATACCGCGCAGGGTGAGGTCGTCAGCGAGTTGACGGTCGGAAGCGGTGAGACCGGGGACGTATTCGCGGAGCCAGGAGGAGAGAATCTTCATAATTCGTTTAACTTACTCGGATGTTCCTGTTCGTGAGCTTGTCTCGGTAAATTCGCCATTTACGGAAGCTTTCGACTGCATCCGCACCAGCAACAAAGAAGCCGCCTGTCTGCGAGTCCAGAGCTCGAAGCTGCAAATGTTGAAGAATGGCGGCAACGGTACCGGCCGCAGCATCTCCACCGCGAACGTGGAAAACAAAACCACGGCAGTCTTCCTCCGGACGGATGCTTATCTCAATTGACCAGTCTTCTCCATCAATGAGACCCCAAGTAGGATCTGAAAAGTCTGCTGTCGGAACGAGCTCTTTAATCCCCTCAATAATCATTGAACGTTTGCCGATAGATTCCGGTCTGAAGCCGCTAGGAATGTCCGCCACGGATTTGGCATCGGGAGGCAGGTCTTGAACGAAAATGTCCCAACTCATTGCGCTGCTTCCTCGGGTCTCACGCGAACTGCTCCAGAAAGCGAAGGTCTCCCGAGTACATGAGGCTGATGTCGGTGATGCCGTACTTCATCATGGCAATGCGGTCGATGCCCATGCCGAAGGCGAAGCCACTGATCTTTTTCGGGTCGTAGGCGGGCTGCTTGAGACGGGCGAATTCAAAGACCGACGGGTCGACCATGCCGCAGCCGAGGAGCTCGATCCAGCCGGAGTATTTACATTTGCGGCAGCCGGTGCCTCCGCAGAAGGGGCAGCTGATCTGCACGTCGGCGGAAGGCTCGGTGAAGGGGAAAAATGACGGGAAGAAGCGCGTGCGCACTGACGAGCCGTAGAGTTCCTTCATGGCGTGGTCGAGGGTGCCTTTGAGGTCGGCGAAGGTGATGTTGGTGTCGACGCAGAGGCCTTCGAGTTGATGGAAGATTGGCGAGTGGGTGGCGTCGGCAGCGTCGTTGCGGTGCACCTTGCCGGGGATGACGATGCGAAGGGGCGGCTGCTGCTGCTCCATGCTGTGGATCTGCACGGGCGAGGTGTGGGTGCGCATGAGCAGGCGCTCGCGCAGGGGCTTGCGGTCCTGGCCGGCGATGACGAGGGTGTCCTGAGTGTCGCGTGCGGGATGGCCGGGGGGAAAGTTGAGGGACTCGAAGTTGTAGTAGTCGGTTTCGACCTCGGGGCCGATGCCGACGGAATATCCCATGCGCGCGAAGATGGCGAGGAGTTCGTTCTGGGTCTTGATGAGGGGGTGCTCGGCTCCCAGATTGCGGCGCGTGCCGGGGAAGGTGATGTCGATGGCTTCCGAGTCAAGAGCGGATGTGCCTGTGGCTGATCCGGCGTGCTCCAGGCGTCGTTCGATTTCGGCCTTGAGGGTGTTGAAGCGCTGACCGATGAGCTTTTTGGCATCGACGGGGGCGGCCTTGAGCCAGGCATCACTGATGGCCTTGAGCCGGCCCTGCTTGCGGCCCAGCCATCGCAGGCGGAAGGCTTCGACGGCATCAGGCGTAGCGAGAGCTGCAGAAGAGGCTTCGACCTCGCGGGAGATAGCGGCAAATGCCTGGTCGAGTTCGGCTTCGCTGTAGCCGGACAGGTGGGGAATGCCCCCAGAAACGTGCTCGGACATGATCTTTTTGAGGATAAATGATGAGGACGCCGCGCTGCCCGACTGCGGAGCTACACTGTAGGGCATGATTCGGTCGTATCAGGGGCACACGCCGGTCATTCCAGAGAGCTGCTACGTCGATGTGTCGGCGCAGGTGATTGGCGATGTGGTGCTCGGCGAGCACGCCAGCGTGTGGATGAGTGCGGTGGTGCGCGGCGACGTGCATTCGATCCGCGTGGGCGCGCACTCAAATGTGCAGGATTGTGCGGTGCTGCATGGGATGCGACATCTGTATCCGGTGATTGTGGGCGAGTACGTGACGGTCGGCCACAATGCGACGGTGCACGGATGCGTGGTGGAGGATGCGTGCCTGATCGGGATTGGCGCGGCGATTCTGAATAACGCGAAGATCGGCGAGGGGTCGATTGTGGCGGCCGGGGCGGTGGTTCCGGAGGGCATGATTGTGCCGCCGCGGTCGCTGGTGGCGGGCGTTCCGGCTAAGGTGCGGCGTGATCTCACGACGGACGATCGCGAGCTGATTTTGAAGTATGCGCGGAACTATCTGGACTACACGAAGATCTATCTCGAAGAACGCAAGAAGTGGTGAGAACCGACGCGCTTCTATACTGAATTCATGCCAAGACAATTGAATCGTTCGCGTGCGCTGCAGCAGCGTGCTGAAAAACTCCTGCCGGGCGGGGTGGATTCGCCAGTGCGCGCGTTTCGCGCGGTGGGCGGCGAGCCTCCGTTTGTGGAGCGTGGCGAGGGCGCCCATCTGTGGGACGCCGACGGCAACCGGTACATCGACTATTTCGGGTCGTGGGGGCCGATGATTCTGGGGCATGCCTTTCCTGCTGCGGTTGAAGCGGTGCAGGGAGCGGCGGCGAGGAGTGCAAGTTTCGGGGCGTCGACTGCGGCGGAGGGTGAGCTGGCGGAGCTGGTGGTGACGGCGTTTCCGTCCGTGGAAAAGCTCCGCTTCGTCAGCTCGGGGACCGAGGCGACGATGTCGGCGATCCGGCTGGCGCGGGCGTTCACCGGACGCAAATACGTGATCAAGTTCGAGGGCTGTTATCACGGGCATTCGGATGGGTTGCTGGTGAAGGCGGGGTCCGGAGTGGCGACGTTCGGAATTCCGGGCTCGGCGGGGGTGCCGCCGGAGATTGCGGGCCTGACCCTGGCGCTACCCTTCAATGCTGTGACGGCAGTCGAGGCGGCCTTCGCGGAGCACCGGGGTGAGATTGCCTGCGTGATTGTTGAGCCGGTGGTGGGCAATGCGGGGTGTATCCCGCCCGCGGCGGGCTATCTGGAGGCGTTGCGTGCGATCACGGCGCGCGAGGGTGCGGTGCTGATCTTCGACGAGGTGATGACCGGCTTTCGGCTGGCGCTGGGTGGCGCGCAGGAGCTGTACGGAATTGTTCCCGATATGACGACGCTGGGCAAGATTGTCGGCGGCGGGCTGCCGTGCGCGGCGTTCGGCGGGCGGGCGGAAATTATGAACATGCTGGCTCCGCTGGGGCCGGTGTACCAGGCGGGAACTCTGAGCGGGAATCCGCTGGCGATGGCAGCGGGCATTGCAACGGTTGAGTATCTGATGGGGCATCGGAGTGAGGTGTACCCGCTGCTGGAGAAGCTGAGCGCGGCAGTGGCGGATGGGGTTGCTGCTGAGGCGGCGAAGGCCGGCGTGGCGATGACGACCAATCGCGTGGGTGCGATGTGGACGTGGTTCTTTACCGGGACCCCGGTGACGGATTTTGCCACTGCCGCGAAGTCAGATACGGTGGCGTTCGGGCGCTTCCATCGCGCCATGCTGGAGCAGGGCGTGTGGCTGCCGCCGTCACAGTATGAGGCGGTGTTCCTTGGGACGGCTCACACCATGGAAGACATTCAGCAAACCGTTGCGGCGGCTCGAGAGGCGTTTGCGAGGGTGCTGGCGGAGGCCTAAGCCAAGCACCTGTTCACTTCGGTGCGGCTGGCCTGGAATTGCAAGCCCTCTCTGATTGTTAAGGTCTTTCGGCTAGCAGTTCGCGAGGAGAGACGACTACGATGTCGCTGTATCGGTGGAAGTCGGCGGTATTCAAGGTCAGTAGATGCTCAATCCTGTGAACGTACATGGCTGCGACGAGACGTGCATCATGCACTTGGACTCCCGAGACGCCAACTGAAACGACAATCCTTCGCCATTCGCGATGAGTTGTTTCGCTGTCAGGAGCAAGACTGAATCTGGACTCAATCAGGCTTGCCCGTTCATCTGTCTCAGAAACGGAAAATCCGAACCCATTGCGGTCGATGGGACGTGTACAGACATTCCAGAATTCCGCCAGATTTTGCGCAGTGTAGAAGAGGTCTGCGCCTTTTGCCCACAACAAGTCGGCACACTGACGGATGGCTTCGTATTCGGGACTATCAGGCTGGACAAGCCGTAAGAGGATATTGGTATCCAGAAGGTATGAAGCTGCCGGCATCAGGCATGCTCGCCGTAGATCATTTCGCGCGAGAACGTTTCAGAACGAAGCTGCGGCGCAGCGGGAGACTTGGCGGCCAGCGCGTCCAAAAAGCTGCGAAATTCATCCTGAGAAGCTCGGCTGCGGTGGACTGGTTGGGAAGCGAGTGCCTTCTGAAGAAGCCGTTGAACATAGTTCTCCATGGGTACGCCGTGCGTCCGCGCTCCCGCAGCTAACTGCGCTTCCATCTCCGGGTTGAGTTCAATCTGAATCGTCATTTGCAACTCCGACTCTTTAGATTATCGCTCGTCACCGCTGGATACCAGAAGCAAGCCCTGCGGGATCTTCACTCCGCGCAGGGCATTTGTGTTTATGGGGCGCCGTAGAGCTCGACTTCGGGGCGGTTGGGGTCTTCGGGGCGGGCGCGCGAGTACCAGAGTTCGAGGCCGTGGATGACGCGCTCGCCGCCGGGCAGAACGATCCACTGGCTGTTGCCTCCGGGCGGGATGAAGCGGTTGACGGGGAGTGATTCTGCGGCACCCTCTCCGTAGTGGATGACCACGTGATCGAAGAGGATGGGCGCGCCGTGAACTTGCAACAGCACGGAGTGGAAGCGGCCTTGGTAGCGGCCGACATGGATGTCGTCGTGGTCGTTACGTCCATCGACATGAGCCTTGCCGAGATAGAAGGCCGAGGGTCGCGTGCGGGGCGGCGGATAATACTGGGCCTGCGCAGAGAATGTTGGGACGATAAGGGCGAGTGCGGTGAGAGCGAGGAATAACTTTGAGCGGTGCATAGAGTGCGTTCTCCTACGTTGTACTCATGCAGATGAACGCCGCTGGGCGGGCCAAGTTGCGAGGAGAACGAGGGAAATAAAGTTGCGGTGCGACGTGCTTATTTGTGTTGCCCAGCGTGGTTCGGGTCAGTGTCCCAGGCATCAACTGTGACGAAGCGGATTTGCTCGCTCTGTGCCCGGGCGAGAAGTGTCGCCGTTGCTCCGATACTCGCCTTCCGGTCCTGGCCGATGGAGGCGTGGCCTCCATCGTGGAGAAGCAGGTTCGACCCGTGGCCGCGCACGCGATTGCGGCGGATTCCCTTGTCGAGATTGGCGAGGATGGTTGTGGAATTGAGGCCGGGCTTCCAGTCGTAGCCCATCGCGTTCCAGAGGACGGGTGTAAGGCCGAGTTCGCGTGCGGTGCGGAGAACGTCAGGCCGGCGCGAGCCGTGGGGCGGGCGGAAGAAACGGATCTTTTCTCCGATGGCGTCTTCGATCGCAGCGCTGGTGGAGCCGAGTTCTTCGCGAACGCGCGATGGTGATTGATAGAGAAGCCAGGGATGGGTGAAGGTGTGATTGCCGATGAGGTGTCCGGCGGAGCGGATGCGGCGGGTGAGGTCGCGGCGGTCGCGGACGAAACGTCCGATGAGGAAGAAGGTGGCGCGGACGTTGTGGCGGGCGAGGATGTCGAGCAACTGTTCGGTGCAGGCGTCGTTGGGACCGTCGTCGTAGGTGAGGGCGTATTCGACGGGGTCGCTGCCGGCGAGGAGTGTTCGGCCGAAGATCTGCGAGGTAGGCCAGATGGCGGCGTAGTGGTAGCCTCCAATGGCGAGGCCGGTGGCCGCGGCTGCGGTGGTGATGGTGGCGAGCACTGGGTTTAGTTTACGAGGGAACGGGAGCATCACCTCTACCCATTTAGAAATCAGCCCCAGGCACGGCTAAAGCCGCGCCCTGATACGAATCGCCCCTTCGCACCTCCAAGAATCCGGACTTGGAACCTCGCACTTCTCTGCAGGCCGCGCTAGTCGAATAATTAATGGCCTTATCTTCAGCTAATGAATGGCGCTAGCTTCAGATAATAAATGGCTCTAGCTTCAGAAAGCGGCTTAGTTCATTCGGATAATTGCGAATTATGCCTTTCACCTATATCTTCTCGCTGATTCGCTTTCTGACTTGTCCCACGCAAGTCTTTGTAGCCTTTCCCTTGGTCTAAGTGGTCGAAAGTCTCAACTAATGAGGCGTCGCCAGCACCAAAGGCGGTCCCACGCAGGGTAAGTTACTCCGAAATCCTGACCATATCTGTTCTGAAATCACACTCCTGCTCATAGAGCAGCAGTGAACATCCGTTCTGGAGATTCGATCATGGACATCCGTCTCGAGCACCATAGTGCATCGCTATCGCCTCGTCTGTCGCATGGAGTTAGGGCAATGGTTGCGGCTCTGGCTCTCTTAGTTATCTCCGTAGTTTCACAACCGGTCCATGCTCAAGCGGCGCCCGGTTACAAGGTCACAAATTTTGCCACGGGTTTTGCCAACGCAGGCACGCTCGGTCCAATCGGCCTCGCATTTGGCCCCGACGGAAATTTGTATGTGGGCGACTACATCACTGGGTTTATCTATAAGTTTGGTCCAGGAGGAGGAGTTGCATCAGCCGCTACGCAGTTGAATACAACTCCCATCCCCGGAGCGGCGGCAGGATTGGCGTTCGACAAAGAGGGTAACCTCTATCTTGCCCGTCAGAGCATGGGCGACGTCGTCCAACTTAATCCCTCGGACGCTTCAATCCTCCGAACCGTCGTTTCCGGTGTGCCCTTTGCCACAGGTCTCGCGACTGATCCACTGAGTGGCGATCTTTTTGTTTCTCAACCTGGCACCCCGACCATCCAGAGAATTTCCGGGTTCTTAAACGGCCCGGGCACGGCTACCGTGTATGCCAGAATAAGTGCTGATGGTCTGTCATTCGGTCCGGATGGCACGCTCTACGCCGCTGTTAACGGCCAGACCGTTGCCAAAATCACTGGCACCGATTCGGCCTCACCTGGAACTATCACGATTCTTCCCGTGACTGTTCCTTTTATCGACGGAATAGCCGTCTCCGCTGATCCCGATATCCCATTCCTCTATGGCAACCGCAACGACGGAATCATCACGAAGATCGACCTCACGCTGTCTCCACCGGTGCTGTCCAACATATTCAAGGGCGGTACGCGTGGGGATTTCGTCACTGTAGGTCCCGATGGGTGTCTCTACGCAACCCAGACGGACCGCATATTGCAGGTTACAAATGCCGATGGCACATGTCTGGAACCTCCTCTGGGGCCGCTGTTCCCTTCTAATCCAGTAAAGCCTATGCACACGGCAACTCGCCTAAGCGCGACACCGAATCCTGTTGCGCCGAACCACCCTGTGCGGCTAGTCGCCGTTATTGTTTCCCCACCCGGAAGTTCTGGCACACCGACGGGTACTGTCACGTTTTACGAGGGTCTGGACCCGATAGGATCGGCTTCTCTTCAATACGGAGTTGCAGCTATCGATTTCACCTTTACTGCAAAAGGGCAGTATCCGATTGCGGCGCAATACAGCGGGGATCAGTATTTTGTGGGGAATACGTCGCCGGTGATGATCGAGGTGGTTCAATAAGCCGGGATCGAGAGTACCCGAATCATGAGGACTACTAAGTGAGCATCGCAGTAGCCAGCATCGATCCGCAGGCACTCAGGCTTGAGCGGAGGGTCTCATGTTGAGGTCCGAGTAGGCCCACCACGAGATCTGCATGTCGTCCTGGAGTAGTTTGCGGTCGTCGTCGGTGAGGAGTTCGTCGAAACGCTGGGCGTCGAACTGCTTGTCGCTTGTGCTCTCGCGGCCGCCAACGAGGTGGCGGTAGTCGTATCTTTCGAATTCGGGTGTCATAATCGCCTCCTGACTGGAATTGCGAAAGCAGAGGCGGAAAAGGGCCATTTTGTTTGCAGAGCGCGGCCTAGGGGCTATCTAGTGTCCCCGCAATGTTGGCGATGTTCGACGATCCGCTATTTCGTCCACGCTTCGGAACACCAGAAGGGGTAGCCGGAGAGGCGAGAGGCGGCGATGAGGAAGACCAGTCCGAAGATGAGGATGCCGGGAACGAGCGTCGAGCGGGCTTCGATGGCGTCCATTACCGCGTCGAGAATCTGAATCAGAGCGACGAGCACCATCAGGTTTCCGAGAGCGCGTCGGGCGCGAAGCGTGAGCAATGCAACCAGCATGATGGCCAGCGCTCCGTTACGCGCGGTGAGATAACCGGCATACACGTGGACGGCTGCGTTGATTTGGTCGTGCGGGGAGACGAGCATTGCCGGGTGCACGAGCGCGAGAACGGCTCCGGTTGCCATGAGGAGCGCTCCGAGAAGAACGGCGGCGGTGATCCACCAAGAAATTGAGGGCGTGTTAAGAGCTGCTTGCGTCGACATGGCGTGTTCTCCTCGCGGTCAGCGCCAGCCTGTACCCGTGGAGGCGGATACGTGAGGACATCAGATGAAGTTCCGCGCATGTGTGAGTGGCGTCGCCGACTTTTGACGGTTGACACTGAGTTTATCTACGGCCAAAATTTCGCATGCGACTTGCCGCCCTCTTTCTCGCAGCATCCGCCATGCTTACGCCCCTTGGGAGCGCCCAGGGGCCGGTCTTCGTAGTTACACCAGTACAGAGCTCGATCAAGTTCGATGTGAAGGCTTCGGTTGCGATCGATGGCACGTTCGATAAGTGGACTGCCTCGCTCAAGTTTCCGTCACGGGATGTTACGAAGGGCGTTCTGGATATCAAGATTCAGGCGGCCAGCGTGAATACCGGCAGCGGCATGAAGGACAGCAAGCTGAAGAGCAAGGACTTCTTCGACGTCGATCAGAATCCTTACATCACATTCAAATCAACCAAAGTCGTACAGAGCAGCCCAACCACGTTCGATGTGACGGGGAACTTCACGATACGCGGCGTCTCCAGACCTGAGACGTTGCACGTAGCGATTACCGGCAAGGGCACAGGCTCAGGGACCATCAAGGGGACAATGGCTTTTGACCGGAAGGACTACGGGATGAACAGCGGCATACCGTTCATCAAGATCGCGGACCGAGTCGAGGTGGATGTGGATCTCAAGGCAAAGCAGGTCAGCGGGCCGAAGCTGGTTTACCAGCAATAGGCGAACATCTTCGCATTTTGTTCGCTCCTAGGTTAAGATAGGGCGGTGATGGCCAATCTCTTTGGACCGCCGCGTTTTATAGCTGTCGAAGGGCCGCTGCGTGTGGGCAAGTCGACGCTGGCGCAGGTGCTTGCCGAGACCCTTCATGCGCGGAGAGTGGCGGAACCGGAGGACAATCCTTTCCTCGATCGCTTTTACCAGGCGCAGGCGGGGATGGGCTTTGCGACGCAGCTGTGGTTCCTGATGGAGCGCTTTGAGCAGATGCGGGGCCTGGCCGGCGGCGACCTTCCTGTCGTGTCTGACTATCTTTTTGAGAAGGACAAGCTGTTTGCGTATGTGAATCTGACTGATGCCGAGCTGGATCTTTACAACCGCTATTACCAGATGTTTCGCGAGCAGGTCCCGACGCCGGACCTGGTGATCTATCTGCAGGCGAGTCCCGAGGTGCTGAAGCAACGCCTGAAACGCAAAGGCGTGGCAGGCGAGCAAGCGATCAGCGACGAGTACATCGAGCAGGTAGTTGCCGCCTACGAGCACTTCTTCTTTCATTACACGGGTAGCGACATGCTGGTCGTGAACACGTCGGACATTGATTTTGTGCACAACAACCGCGATCTGCAGATGCTGATGAAGCGGCTGTCGGAGCCGATCAAGGGCACGCAGTACTTCCTGCCCCTGGAGGACTAGCCGTCCAGGCAATCGCGCTTCGCGCAAAGACGCTCCGATCTCGCGTCCTGGTTTTAACTTGACAACCTTAAAGTGAAGAATCGAGAGTTACGGACGCACCAAAATAGAGCAAACCTGCCAGCCGTGTCCCCGACGACCGACAGAACGGGAGACGAGAGAATGCTTGGAGATTTAATCGGCGAAAGCAAAGGCAAGAGAATTGTGCGGCGGATCTTGTCGGTAGACCCAGCGACAGCAGAAGTGTCGTTTGAGGACAGCGGTACGATGCTGGGCGTCAGCACCACGGGAAGTGGAACTTATACATCTACGGTGCGTCCAGACGGGTCCATCTTTGGAACCGGCCAAGGCCTCATGTTAACCGCCGATGGTGATGCGATTACCTGGACCGGATCGGGGCTGGGCAAGTTCGGTCCCGGCGGTTCTGTCAGCTATCGCGGGATGCTGTTCTACCGGACCACTTCGCAGAAGCTTGGACGGCTGAACAACATGTGCGGCGCATTTGAATACGAGACAGATGCGGCCGGGAATACAAGCGCCAAAGTGTGGGAGTGGAAGTAGGACTGGCCGTCCAGACAGGACTTGCCGTCCAGGCAGGACTGGCCGTCCAGGCGTACGCGCCTCGCGGCGCATTAGAACCACCCACTCAAGCCAACGAAAGGCTTGAGTGGGGCACCCTTATGAAACCTGAGGGGCTAAAACTCCGGTTCCTCTCGAAGCTCTGCGGCACGGCTAAAGCCGTGCCCTGATACGAAACGCTTGAGGCAGACAGCCCTCAAGGGATCAGTCACACCTACTTTGCGGCGACCTGCTCTGACTCGACGAAGCTCTTGGCGTGCGCCATTTCGGGCCGCGATGAGTTCGCGCCATTGCCGGTGGACTTGAGCAGGGCTGCGTAATACTCAGCGGCGGCCCGCTTGTCTCCGGCGGCCTCGGCCGCGGCGCCGGCATTGTAGAGTCCGTTGAAGCGATTCGGACTGAGTTTCAGGTCGACGCGGTATTCAGCAAGAGCCTGCTGTGGCTGGTGGAGCTCGAGCAGCATGTCGGCCAGCATCTCACGCGCAGGGATATCGACTTCACCCTGACCGACTTTGTCCTGGAGGTCGGCGGCGGCGCGCATTTCCTTCAGCGCTTCATCATTGCGACCTGCGGCAAAGGCCGCCCACCCGGCGATCTCGTCGCGAGCGATTTGGGCTCCGGTGGAATCGGCGAGGAAGGCATGGTCGCCCTTTTTGACCTCGACCATGAGGGCGTCGTATCTGGCGAGATTGGCCTTCGCCTGCTCGGCGTGGCGGAGATGGCCATCGGCGATGGCCCGCGCCCACCACGTCTGGGTCTCGAAGGAGGGTTCAGCGCCGGGTATAGGTTTCAAAGCCGAGGCGCTTGGCCAATCCCGCATTTCCAGCGTGTACATGACTGGGAATTCGCTCTGGTAATAGGGAACCATGTAGGCCATGTCGTGCGCGCCCTGCATGGAGCTGATCCGTTGCAGCACGGCAGGCATCTTCTCGACGACGTCTTTAGCGTTGGCATCCTGGCCGCTCTGCAGGTAGGCGTACATCAGGAAGTCGTAGGAGTGGGGCTCGTCCATGATGCCGCTCTCGCCGCGGGCCTCGGCGGCCTCTGAAGCTTTAATCGACCCGAGCTGGGACTCGATATCTTGCGGCCACATGCCGAGGCGGGCGTAGATGTGTCCGGACATGTGCACGGCGTGCGGGCCGGAGGCGGCGATGATGCCGTAGCGGTCGGCAGCGGCCAGGCCGTCATGGGCCATGGACGGGTTGTCGCAGGAGTGGATGATGTAGTGGACGAGGCCGGGATTGTCGGGATGCTTCGCGAAGAGCGGCGTGAGCACGGCCATCGCCTTGCGATTTTGGGTGAGGCTGGTGTCGTTGGGAGCTCCCGAGGCAAGAAGGGAGAGCGCATAGAAAGCGCCGGCATCGACGTCGTCGGGGTATTGCTTGTAGATCGCCCCCATCGCGTTGGAGTAGGCGGTGACGCGGATCATGAAGTCCTGTTTGCCGGGCTTGTAGAAGTCAGAAAGGGCGGCGATGTAGGCGCGCCCGCGTGGTGTCTTCGCTGCCGGCGACTGGGCTTTCTGCATCTCCGCCCAGCCGGCTTTCATGGTGTCGGCATCGGGGCGGTCCCAGATCTGGTGGAACTTGCTCATGGCGATTCCCCAGTGGGCCATGGCGCAGTTGGGATCGGCCTTGGCGATGCGCTCGAATTGCGGCCCGGCTTCCTCGTACCAGAAGTCGTGAAGCAGGGCGACTCCGCGATTGAAGGACGCCTGGACTTCGGGTGAGCAGGATACGGCGAACGAGACTGTGCCGAGACGTTCGTCGGGCGCGGGAGCCGAGTTCATCGGCATGGAATGGTGCTGGGCTAAAGCGGCTGTCGAGACAATGAGTAAACAGAAAACGCTGGCTTTCATGGCATTCGCATTATAGGACTGTGGAACGCGACTGACCCACGCAGGAGCGAAAACGGCGCTATGCCTTCCACATGCAGCCCTCCCGTGCCCGCCAAGCCAAGCGAGATAGACTGGTTAAGAGCTATCCAGTCCGGCCGCCTTTTAGGTCAGAGAGGGATTGGGTCGAGGGCTGGAGCAGGAAACGGAGTGTTCCGTGAGCCTGATGCACAAAAGCGTGATGGCCGCCGCTCTGATCGCCTCGCTGAGCCTGATGCCTCTGGCCATTGGCCAGCAGAGCCCGAATCCGACTCCAAGCGGGACGACCGGCGAGACGCCCGAGGCTGGGCCGATCATTATCGCTCCCCAGAGTTCGAGGGCGGGGCGTGCGCTATTCGATCAGAAGCGATACGCAGAGGCCAAACCATTTCTCGAAAAGGCGTGCAACCTCGGCAATGCGGACTCGTGCGGGTTGCTCGGCGACTTCTACTTCTACGGCTATGGCGGAGTGGAGCAGGACTACAAACAGACGCGCTTGCTGGACAAACAAGCCTGCGAATGGGGATCGATCGAAAGCTGCGGAAATCTGGGGCTGCTTTACGAAAAGGGCATGGGAGGATCGAAGGACTACGCCGCAGCGCGGGCTTTTTATAAGAAGGCCTGTAACGGCGGGTCGACAGGGTCAGTGGCGGGATCCATGGCGCGCTGTTCAGCGCTTGGGATGCTCTACCTGAATGGCCAGGGAGGTGCGCAGGACTACGGACAGGCACGTTCCCTCTTCAGGAAGGCCTGCGATGGCGGATTTGTGCTGGGGTGCACTGCTCTGGGGTCGCTTTATCAAAACGGCCAAGGCTCGTTGCCGGATCCCGTGGAAGCGCGCGTGCTTTACGAGCGTGCCTGCAACAGCGGAGAGATGGTCGGTTGCAGCTGGCTGGGCAGGCTCTATGAGATTGGCTTGGGCGCCCCGCTGGATTTCGGGCAGGCGCGCGCTCTGTTCAAGAAGTCGTGCGGGGGCGGATTCAAACCGGCTTGTGATGAGCTTCTGACGCTGCCCTGACGCGGCGAGCTGATTTCAGAGGCTCTTTCGATAATGGACGCAGCGGTCGACTACGGTGTATCCGGCTGCTAAGTGGATGCGCTGGGAAAGCTCATTGTCAATCCAGGTGTCGGAGGCCATTTCCAGGCAGCCGTGGCTGCGCGCCCAGTCTTCAGCGGCGTCGAGCAACTGTCGGCCGATGCCCTGGCCGCGCCACTCAGGATCGACGTACCAACCTTCGATGAATCCAACGGTGCGGGAGGGATCGCAGCCATCGGCGTGTGAGCGGAGGTCGACCTCGAGAAAGCCGATGAGATGGCCTGATGCCTCGGCGACGAAGTTTTCCAAAGGGAAAGGGAAGGATGAGGTGCCCTCGAGAATCGGTTGCAACTCGCGGGTATGCTCTTCGGCGGAAACGTCAGGCCAGAGAGCGGCACGCATCCGCGCTATCGTAGGACAGTCGGAGGCCTGGGCTGGGCGGATGACTACGTCAGACATGCTGTTTGGACGCGAACGAGTCAGATTCCGGCGCGGCGCAGCAGGCGCTGGTTGTAGCTGTGCGCGGCCCAGGCTCCCCAGATCATGGAAATGGGCCAGATGAGGAAGGCGGCGTGTCCCAGGGTGATGATGAAGGCCGGCACTGAGAGGATGATCATCACGATAGCTCCCCAGATGGTGCTGTAGAGCATGCCGAGTGGTCCGAAGAAGAAGGTGAGGATGAGGGAGAGCAAGACGCTCTTGGTATTCGCAATGATGACGGTCGGCGGTGGGTATTGGCTCATGGGATTTTTTCGTTCAGCGGCGTAGTTCGAAGTTACTCCGGATTCTTGACGATGGCGACCATGAATCCATCGTAGCCTTTGCTGCCCACGGTCTGGATGGCCGTGGCGGTGAGGCGTGGTTCGGTGGCGATGATCTCGTTCATGCGGCGAACGCCCTGGACTGAAGGGTCGGTGTTGGTGGCGTCGATAACGTCGCCGTCGCGGACGACGTTGTCTCCAATGATGAGAGTGCCGGGGCGGGATAGCTTGACTGCCCATTCGAGATAGCCGGGATAGTTGCCCTTGTCGGCGTCGATGAAAATCAGATCAAAAGGCCCGAGGCTTTCGGCGGCGAGTTGGGGCAGGGTGTCGAGAGCCTTGCCGACGCGAATCTCGACCTTATCGGCGAGGCCGGCGTGAGCGACGTTGGCGCGCGCGACCTCGGCGTGTTTTGGATCGAATTCGAGGGTGATGAGGCGGCCGTCCGCGGGCAGGCCGCGGGCCAGCCAGATCGTGGAGTATCCGCCGAGGGTTCCCATTTCGAGGATGGAGCGCGCGCCGATGGCCTGGGCGAGGATCATCAGCCATTTGCCCTGGTTGGGAGCGACGGCAATGGCGGGCAATCCAGCTTTGTCGCTGGCAGCGAGGGCGGCGTCAAGCACGGGATCGGCGGGGATCAGCGCTTTGGAGATGTAGCGGTCGACGGCGGTCCACTTTTTCTTCGACATGCATGTAAGGATACGGTGTTCACTGGGCCAGAGTTCAATCGAGCGGGAAGCTGCGCAGGACTTCGTATTGCGCGCCGCCCGGCAGGGTCAGGCTCTGGTAGAGGCGGAACTCGGTGGCGTCGAAGGTCTGGTGGAAGGCCGAGTCGTCTTTCGGAGGAGTGCCCAGGCGCAGGCGATCGCGGGTGCGGCCGATCGTAATGTGGGGTGAATAGGGCCGGTCTTCGCGGGCGAAGCCGATGGCTTGCATGGCGGTCATGACATGTTCGGCCAGAGCGAGCAGTGCTGGTGATTTCTTCACATCGGCGTAGAGGACGCCGACGCGGTCGAAGGTTCCGAAGCCATCGAGGGCGAGCTTTAGGTGCGGAGCGCGAATGGTTGCGAGGACCTGCTGGATGACGTCAAGACGGGCATCGTGGACCGGTCCGAGGAAGCTGAGGGTGATGTGCATGTTCGAGGGCGGTGTCCAGCGGATCTTCGCATCAGAGGGCCGGACTAGTTTGCGTGCGGATTGCGCCAGTTGATCCGCGACTGGAGCGGGCAGGCCGATCCCGATAAAGAGACGCATGTGTTCAGGGTAGTTGAGTTGCTTGGCGGTGGGCGCGTGCTGATAGTCTGAAATATAGGCCTAACTGTAACGATGAGCACATTGAAAGCCGTTCGCGGCACACGCGACCTTCTGCCGCCCGAAACCGAGCTCTGGAACCACGTGGAAGCCACCGCCCGGCGCGTCTTTGCGCGCTACAACTTCGGTGAGATTCGCACGCCGGTGTTTGAGGACACGTCGCTGTTTGCGCGCGGCGTGGGCGAGGAGACGGATATTGTCTCAAAGGAGATGTATACCTGGGAGGATGGCGAGCGTTTCGATCAGAAGAAAATGGTCGATACTTGGCAAGCCAAATATGAGACAGAGCTGAAGACAGTCTGGATTCAAGGAGCCCCCCAGTTCTTCCCGAAAGTCCGTGCGTTGGGAATCCAACTTCAGACTTGGGTCAAAGACGAAAACCACCCTGAATTTGTAGCTTTTCGTCCGGGAGTTTCTGCAGAAGCAATCGACGCCCTTCACAAGGCGAGAGGTCTAGCCAAATCCGACCCGACGAGCGAGCTTCAACAGTACCACATACATCTGCGGCTCGTGGTACCGACAACAGCAGCATTGAATCCGTGGGTGGATCGACGCGATGTTGTTGTCGAACAATTTCAAGGGAATTTCTCTGCTAGCTCTCAGTCGCTGACGCTGCGTCCGGAGAATACGGCTGGCACGGTGCGGGCGTATATCGAGCACAAGCTGGGTGAGTCGGGGCTGCTGCAGAAGCTGTATTACATCGGGCCGCAGTTTCGCAGGGAGCGTCCGCAGAAAGGGCGCTACCGGCAGTTCTGGCAGATAGGCGCGGAGGTGATCGGTCCGCCGAGTGCGGGGTCGGAGTCTCCACTGAGAGACGCGGAAGTGCTGGAGATGCTGGCGGCGTTTCTCGATGAGCTGGGCATCGAGGGATGGCGGCTTGAAATCAATTCAGTGGGCTCGGCGGCGGATCGGGCGCGGTATGTGGCGGCGCTGCGTGAGGCGCTGGCTCCGGTGAAAGACCGGATGTGCGAGGACAATCAGCGGCGGGCGGAGACGAATGCTCTGCGCGTGCTCGACTCGAAGGACGAAGGCGACCAGGAGATCATCAACGCGCTGCCGAAGATTGCCGATTATCTTGATGAGGATTCAAAAGCGCACTTTGCGGCTGTGCTCGCGGCGCTCGACAAGTGCGGCGTGGCGTATCGCGTGAATCCGCGGCTGGTGCGCGGGCTCGATTACTACACGCGGACGACCTTCGAGTTCACCCATGGCGGGCTGGGTGCACAGAATGCACTGCTCGGCGGCGGGCGATATGACGGGCTGAGTGAAATCCTTGGCGGGCCGAAGGCTCCGGGAATTGGGTTTGCGATCGGCGAGGACCGACTGATCCTGACGCTGCAGACGCAGAGAGAACAGGCCGTGGTCCTGGCTGATGTATTTATTGCACCGCTGTCGGCGGAGCTGAATCCGGCTGCGCTGGAGCTGGCGAGAGAGCTGCGGCGTGCCGGGCTTCGTGTTGAGCTTGGAGATGGCGGATTTCGGCTGAAGAAGTCCTTCGAGATTGCCAACAAACTGGCGCGGAAGATCGTGCTGCTGGGTGAGGACGAGATGCAGTCCGGTATTCTGACAGTGAAGGATTTTGCGAGCGGCGAGCAGGTGAAGGTGGCGCGGGGAGAGCTCGCGCAGGCGTTGCTTGTAACTTCGAAATAATCATCGGGATTCTTAACTTGTTAGATTTTCTAGGCACACTGACACGCACACATACGGGTGGAGAGCTACGCGCATCGGACGCGGGCAAACAGGTTGTATTGCTGGGCTGGGTGAACCGGCGGCGCGACCACGGCAACCTGATCTTTCTCGATCTGCGCGACCGCTACGGCATTACGCAGGTGGTGCTGGACAACGAGCTGAGCGCGGCAGCGCATGCCAAGGCCGAGCTGGCGCGGCCCGAATACGTCGTCGCGGCGATCGGCAAGGTGCGGCTGCGCGGCAAGGACGTGATCAATCCCAAGATGGACACGGGCGAGATCGAGGTGGTCGCCGAAGAGCTGCGCGTTCTGAACGATGCGAAGGTGCCTCCGTTTTGGCCGTCTGAAGATGCGATTGCGAACGAAGAGGTGCGGCTCAAATACCGCTACCTCGACCTGCGGCGTCCGGAGATGCAGCGCAACTTCGAGATCCGGCACAAGGTAGCGCTGGCGGTGCGTGAGTACCTGTCGAGCCAGGGATTTCTGGAGATTGAGACGCCGTTCATGACGCGGTCGACACCGGAGGGCGCGCGCGATTACCTGGTGCCGAGCCGGGTGCATCCGGGCGAGTTTTACGCGCTGCCGCAGTCGCCGCAGATTTTCAAGCAGATCCTGATGATCTCCGGCATGGACCGGTATTTCCAGATCGCGCGGTGCTTTCGCGATGAGGACCTGCGCGCCGACCGACAGCCGGAGTTCACGCAGATCGATCTGGAGATGACGTTTCCGCAGCAGGATACTGTCTTTGCAGTGGTCGAAGGATTTCTCAAAGCGGCGTTCGAGGTTACTGATGAGCTGATCAGCGCGCCGTTTCCGCGGATGACCTACGACGAGGCTATCCGGCGTTATGGCATCGACAAGCCGGACCTGCGGTTGGCCGCCATGGTCGACCTGACTGAGGAGTTTACGCCAGAGTTGCGCACGGCGCTCAAGATCGAGCAAAGACTGCCGGTGCTGGGGTTTACGATTCCGCGCGTGGGCGAGCTTTCCGGTACGGCGCGCAAGGCGCTTGCGGGCGATATTCGAGCGAGCCTGGGGGATTCGGGGCTGGATGTCCTCGACATTGCGCGGCTGCGCACAAACGAGAGCTTCGCCGGGCTGGCAGACGCGATCAGTGAGAAGCTTTCAGGTGAGTTGACGGCATTCGACGGGAGTGTGCTGGCTCCGGGTGACCTGAATGTGGTAATAACGCCGAAGCCCGGAATTGCTTCGCCGGCCAAGGATCGTCTGTGGATTTACAAGAAGGTTGGGCAGCTCAGGCTGGATCTGGCGAAGCGCTTCCAGGACAAGCATGGCGCTTTCGAAAAGAAAGGTAACGCAGACGATTACAAATTTCTCTGGGTTACGGATTTTCCGTTTTTTGAGTGGGACGAGTCGACGAACACCTGGACCTTTGCGCACCACCCATTCACCTCGCCACATGAGGATGACTTGATCGCCGGGCGCATGGAGTCTGATCCGGAAGCGGTGCGGGCGCTGGCCTACGATATCGTGCTAAACGGCATGGAGCTTGGTTCGGGCTCGATTCGTATTCATCGACAGGATATTCAGGGTCAGATCTTCCGCGCCCTGGGCATGTCGGACGAGGAGGCGAAATCACGCTTCGGGTTCTTCCTCGATGCGCTGCAGTACGGGACGCCTCCGCATGGGGGAATTGCGCTGGGCCTGGATCGCATCATCATGATCCTGACCGGCGCGGCGAGCCTGCGCGAAGTCATCGCGTTCCCGAAGACGGCGAAGGCGATTGACCTGATGGCCGATGCGCCGAGTGCGGTCAGCGAGCAGCAGCTGCGTGAGCTGCATATCCGGCCGACGAAGGCATAGCGATGGCGCAGGTTTATCGAGCTGATCTGGTTTTTCTCGACGGAGAGTTTCGGCCGGATTGCGGGTTGCTGGTTGGAGACGACGGGCGGATCGAGAAGGTGCTCGGGTCGAGTGAGGAAACGGAGCACCAGGTCACGCATTTTCACGGCAAGGCCATCCTGCCGGGATTCGTAAATGCGCACTCGCACACATTCCAGCGGCTGATCCGTGGACGTACGGAGACGCGCGGCGTGGGTGGCGACGACTTCTGGTCATGGCGCGAGCCGATGTATCAGGCGGCGCTGAGCGTCGATGCGGACGGTGTGTATCACGTCGCGCGGATGACCTTCCTTGAGATGGTGATGGCCGGGACGACAACGGTCGGTGAGTTCCATTATCTGCATCGCGATCAGGATGGGCGGGCGTACGACGATCCGAATCTGCTGGCGAAAAAGATTATCGCTGCGGCAGAGTCGGTGGGTCTGAGGATCGCGCTGCTGAGGGTGGCGTATGCCCGCGCGGGATTCGAGTTGCCTCCCCACCAAGGACAGAGGCGGTTTTACGAGACGGCGGAGGAGTACCTCGCGAATACGGCGGCGCTGGCCGAAGTATTGCGCGGTTCGGATACTGCTTGGCTTGGAGTTGCGCCGCACAGTATTCGTGCGGTGCCACTGCCACAGCTTGAGGAGATTGTCGCGTGGGCGCGGGAGTGTGATCTGCCGGTACACATACATGCTGCGGAGCAGGTGGGGGAGCTGAAGGCGTGCCGGCGGGAATATGGAGCGACTCCGGTGGAGCTGCTCGGGAAGCGGCAGCTGTTGTCGGCTAAGACGACGCTGGTGCACGCGATTCATATCACCGATGAGGAGATGGATGCGATTGCCGCCGCGGGGACGGTGATCTGTTCGTGTCCGACGACGGAGAGAAATCTGGGTGATGGCATCATCGATGCAGCGAAAGCAGCGGCGCGGGGAATTCGCTTTGTGTTCGGGTCGGACAGCCAGGCCCAGATTGATCCATTGGAAGATGCGCGCCAGATTGAGTATCACCTGCGGTTACAAACAGAGAAACGCGCGGTGCTCGATGAGATAGAAGGCTGCAATTTGTCACAGCAATTGTTCCAATGCGCGACGGCTGGTGGCGCGCAGGCTCTGGGGTCTGACAGTGGGGTGCTCGCGGCCGGCCGCCGGGCGGATTTTTTTGCCGCGGATCTTGACGATGTGTCGATTACGGGTAATTCGGCGGCGTCTCTGCTGCCGATGGTGGTCTTTGGCCTGAACCGCCGGGCGATTACGGATGTAGTTGTTGGCGGGAAGCACATCTATCGCGATGGCGCCCATCCTTTGGCAGCGGAAATTACCGCCCAATACAAGGAAGTCCATCGGAAGGTGTGGGGCGAATGAAGTCTGCCTCGGAGATTCTGCGCAAGCTGGTAGCGATTCCGTCGATTTCGGCCATCTCGAATCGGCCAGTCATCGATGCGGCTTGCCGGATTCTTGGCGAAAGCGGGTGGCTTGCACACGAGTTTCCATATCGCGATGCGAATGGCACTGAGAAAGTCAACGTGATCGCTTCTCCTGCGCAGCAGGTGGGCGAGGCAGAGTTTGATCTCGCATTGGTGTGCCACACCGATACCGTTCCGTTTGTGCCTGAGGCCTGGCCGGGCGCGACTGAGCTAACAGAGCGCAATGGATTTCTGCACGGATGCGGTGCTTGCGACGTGAAGGGTTCGCTGGCGGGAATTCTTGCGGCAATTGTGCGGACGCCAGTCGAGAAGACTGCGCGCTCGGTAGCGCTGGTTCTGACGGCGGATGAAGAACTGGGATGTGTCGGGGCGACGCATCTGCTTTCCGCGCCGGTGCTGCGGGCGAAGAGCCTGATCGTGTGCGAGCCGACGTCGCTGCGTCCGGCGATTGCGGGCAAGGGATACGGGCTAGCGGAGATTGTGGTGCGGGGCAAGGAAGCGCACAGCGCTCTGCCGAAAGAAGGTGCGTCCGCCATCTACGCGGCGGCGAAGATGATGCTGACTGTCGAGAAGCGCGGCAAGGAGGGGACCACGCTGAACGACTTGTTCGATCCGGCGTGGACAACGTTCAATGTGGGCGTGGTACAGGGCGGGACGGCCAAAAACATCGTCCCTGGCGCATGCCATTTTCTCGTCGAGTGGCGGCCTCTGCCAGGCGAGGACGCGACGGCGGCGCTCGCATGGTTGAAGGGACTCGCAGCGGAGACAGAGCGCGAGTATCGGGGTTGCGCGGTGACGGTGGATGGGCGACGAGCAGATGAGGGGTTTGCGTATCCGGCAGACTCGCGCCTCGCTGCGGACCTGACGCGACTGCTCGGACAACAGGCGACGGGCATATCGTTCGGATCGGAGGCGACGCGGTTTGCGAAGGTGGCGGATGAGGTGGTCGTCGTCGGTCCGGGCGACATGCACACGGCGCACAGCGACCGCGAGTGCATCGCGGTGGCCGAACTCGAAGCGTGGACGGAGTGCGTGCGGCAGTTGCTAACTCACTGAGTAGCTATAATTTTTCTATGAGTCAAGGCCCGCTTGTCGGTGTGGTGATGGGCAGCAAGAGCGATTATGAAGTGCTCGCGCCGGCCGTAGAAATCCTGAAATTTTTCACTATTCCCCACGAAACGCGGGTGGTGTCGGCGCATCGTACTCCCGACTGGCTCTTCGAGTATGCCGAGCAGGCTGAAGAACGTGGACTGCGCGTGATCATCGCCGGCGCGGGCGGGGCGGCGCATCTGCCGGGGATGCTGGCGGCGAAGACGCTGGTTCCTGTGCTCGGGGTGCCGGTTCCGGCGACAATGCTGAACGGGATTGATTCCCTGCTCTCCATTGTGCAGATGCCGAAGGGGGTACCGGTGGGGACGCTGGCTATCGGCAAGCCCGGTGCGGCGAATGCGGCGTTATTCGCGGCGGAGATTCTGGCGCTGACGGACGGCGATCTGCGGGTGCGGTTGCGCAAGTGGCGAGAGGAGCGGCGCGACGAGGTGCTGGGGCAGACACTGACGGAGCCGGCGCAGTGACGGCGATTCTTCCCGGCTCGACCATCGGAATCCTGGGTGGAGGGCAGCTTGGACGCATGACGGCCATGGCGGCGCGGTCGCTCGGGTATCGGATTCAGGTGATGGATCCCGATCCGTCGTGCCCGGCGAGATTCGTCGTCGATGCGTGTTTCGAGGGCGGATGGGACGATGCGCGGGTAGCGGCTGACCTGGCGCGCGGCTGCGACGTGGTGACGCTGGAGATTGAGCAGGTCTCGATTGCGTCCCTTGAGGCGGCGGCGAAGTATGCGCCGGTGCGTCCGAATGCGGGGCCGATGCGGATCATTCAGGATCGGATATTGCAGAAGAGGTGGCTCGCGGAACATGGCGCTCCGCTGGGCGAGTGGCGCGCGGCAGAGTCAGAAGCCGAACTTGCCGAGGCGGTAACGGCGCTGGGCGGCAAGGTCTTCGTGAAGAGCGCGCGCGGCGGGTACGACGGGCGCAGCCAGGTGAAGATCGGTTTCGGAGATGCGACGACCGGGGTCGAAGCGTGGCGGTTGCTGGGCGGGAAGCCGTGCGTGGCCGAGAAGGCGCTTGATCTCGACAGGGAGATTTCGGTGATGGTGGCCCGGGCTCCCAATGGGGAGACGAAGAGCTTTCCGTCGGCGCTGAATCATCATGAGAACCAGATTCTGGAGTGGAGCGTGATTCCGTCGTCGGTTCCGGCTGAGCTTGAGGCGCGCGCGCAGCGCATTGCCGCGGAGATTGCGGCGGGGCTGGGCATCGAGGGGCTGCTGGCGGTGGAGATGTTCGTGACCAAGTCGGACGAGCTGCTGGTGAATGAACTGGCTCCGCGTCCGCACAACAGCTATCACGCAAGCGAGCTGGCGTGCGTGACCAGCCAGTTCGAGCAGGCAGTGCGCGCGGTGTGCGATCTGCCGCTGGGGGATGTGTCGGTGGTGCAGCCAGCGGCGATTGCGAATCTGCTCGGCGAGGTCTGGCTTGGTGACGGTGGCGAGATGCGGGAGCCGCGATTTGATCGGGCGCTGGCGATTCCGGGAGTGAGCCTGCATCTCTACGAGAAGCATAAGCCGCGCAAGGGGCGGAAGATGGGGCATCTCGCGGCGGTGGGGAAGACTCCCGATGAAGCGGTGCAGAAGGTGATGGAGGCGAAAGGGCTGCTGTAGGCGTTGGTTGTTCAGCTTGCCGCTAGCTCAGTACCCCTCCCCCCTCTATGTAGCTACTTCGTACATCTGCAAGGACTTAACTCTAGTTTTCCTGTAACTCATACTCAGAATGGGACTTGCTGTATCTCATACACAGTAAATGAGTTATGTTCAGCGTGCGCTCCGGTTTTGAACGAGACTCGGCCCAAATGGGAAGGCCCGGCGCCACTGGCCGGGCCTTTCTTATCCCTCTATTTCTATTGTCGGAGGAAATGGGGAAATTCTACGCCAACTATTTTTGGAGCACCCAGCTTTCAACCTGAAAAACGAAACCGAAACGATGCGGTACCCGGCTGCTTGCTCATTTCATACCTACTTCGACGGTTGATTCAGGCAGGACATTCTTCGCCACGGCCTGTTTGAGTTTGGGCTGCACCATTAATTCGGTGTGCACGGTCGTTCCAGCGATCCAGACCTGCATTAAGGAATTTCCGGTTTCGTCGTGGTGGAAGACCAGACGGCCCCGGGTCTGAACGGTGCGCCCCGCTTCCAGGCGAACCATCAGAAGTTGGATTTTCCCTGTCTCGAGATTGTAGAGAGACATTAAGCCGTCGGGCAGGCGTCTGACCTCGTAAGTTCCGGCAGGAAACTGCTGGTGGTCCGCCGTGAATGCGAATGGGATGGTGGCTCTTTCGCTGGTCTGGGCCGAGGCGCTGGACGTTGCGCAGAGCAGTCCGGTCGCCAAGGAAAGGCTGAAGAGCAGGTTGGTGAGAATTGCTGAGTGGCGTGTCATGGAAGCACCTCGGTTTGGATTGCGGCCCCCGGATTCCCGGCGCCGCTATGCTCCGTAACTTGCGCCCTGTCCGAAGTTTTCACCATGCATTGCGGGTAATTCCGAGATCAAACGCGTATCGCCTGGGAAATCTTTGATATGTAATGGCTTACATGGCGCTATGCGCCGGTATATCGCTGCCGAGACCGGCGCAAAGTCGTGCTAGACTCCTCGACAAGGTAATTTCACGGAGCAAGATTTGTGGAGACCCGGGCGAACCCCACGCAAGCCTGGCGTTTCGGCGTCTTTGAGGTCGACGTGCGCGCCTTGGAGCTGCGCCGTGGCGGCGCGCCTGTCAAGATACGCGAACAATCGTTCAACATTCTGGTCTTTCTTATCGAGCACGCCGGTGAGCTGGTCACCCGCGAAGACCTGCGGCGGGTCTTGTGGCCTTCCGACACCTTTGTAGATTTCGACCACAGCCTCAACACGGCGGTCATGAAGCTGCGCGAGGCACTGGGCGACTCAGCCGAGAAGCCTCTTTATATCGAGACGATCCCCAAGCGGGGCTATCGCTTCATCGCGCCTCTGTCGCAGGCAGTGAATGTCCGGGATGAGCCAGCGAGCGGCAAAGGCGACGCGGACAGCGACTCAGTCTCGCCACCGGTCGCGCCTGTGGAGGGTAGCGTCGCCTCCTCCGGGCAATCCGCGGAAGAGCTTTCGGCCATGCCGCCAAAATCAAAGCGCGTATCAACCTCAAATAAAGTCTGGTTGAAGATCGGAGTCGGAATATTCGCGATCGCGGTCGTTGCCCTTGCCGCCGTCCTTGGTTATCGATGGCATCGGCCGCAGAGTCCGCAGGAGCAGGCTGCCCTGACTGCCGTTCCGTTCACAGCTCTGCCCGGACAGGCGACTTCACCGGCTTTCTCACCCGATGGCTCCAGAATCGCCTTCGCGTGGAACGGTGAACCAAAGGGCGGGGCCGAGGGGTTCGACCTATACGTGAAAGCCCTCGGAAGCGAAACTCTTCTCCGCCTTACGCAGCATCCCTCGGAAGCGATCAGTCCGGCGTGGTCTCCCGACGGCACGCAGATCGCGTTTCATCGCCTGGAGGGCGCTGACACGGGAATCTACGTTGTCCCCGCGCTTGGCGGGCCAGAACGAAAACTACATTCCACGCGATTTCCAGGGCTTTCGCTCTCTATGATTAGTTGGTCGCCGGATGGCAAATGGATCGCCTTCAGCGAAAAATTGGCAGAAGAAGGGGAAGTCAAAGGGATGTATCTCCTCTCCACGGAAACATTGGAGACCAAGAATATTCCAATCAGTCCAGAGTGCGATAGACGAGGGATGCCGGCGTTCTCCCATAACGGCGAGTACCTTGCATACTGGTGTTTTCGAAATGTGAACGACGAGGCCAGGCTATATTCCGCATCACTTCCGAACGGAAAGCCGAAGATGATTGCATCATTTCGGGCTTTTCCAAATGGGCTGACGTGGTCAGCTGACGACAACAGACTCATCTATTCCCTTTGGAATATGAGCTCAAACGAACTCGGCGAAGTTACTGTCGCGAATGGCTCGGTAAAGCGACTTGACTTCGCAGGAAGTGCATCGCAGCCCACAGTTTCCTCCAAGGGTGACGAGCTGGCATTCAGGACTTCATACTTAAGCTTAAACATCTGGCGCAGAGACCTGCTTCACCCGGAATCTCCAGCGGTAGAACTCATGCCTTCCTCGCGGGCACAGTTCGACGCTCAATACTCTCCGGACGGAAAGCGCATTGTCTTTGTGTCTTTACGCTCTGGCGGGCCGGGAGTCTGGATCAGCGGTGACGATGGCAGCAGCCTCGTACAAATCTCAAACCCCGCTTACTTTAGTGGCAGTCCGCAGTGGTCGCCGGACGGGAAAAAAATAGCGTTTGACTCGCGCCCCGTGGACCGCTGGGAAATATATGTAGCGGACGTATCCGAACGGATCCCTCGAAAGCTGGTCACAAATATCTCCGGCATAATTCGACCTCACTGGTCCCGCGATGGAAAGTGGATTTATTTCAGCTCCCACGACCCTGGCATGATGGGAGTCTATCGTTGCCCCGCATCCGGCGGAGACGCCATTGCACTCTCCAAAGACATCGATGGGGTCAGTCCGCAGGAGTCCTTCGATGGGAAGTCAGTATATTTTGCAAGCCTCCAGGGGAACTCGACGCTGAAGAAAATGGTTCTGCCGGGGCAAACCGGTACGGAATCAGAAGTGGAAGGATTGCCTCGCCTGCTCAACTCCGGTCTTTGGACCCTCGCTCCAGGTGGTATCTATTTTGTTCCTGCCGAGGCACCCAAATCCGTCCGATACTTTGATTTCGCCAGTAAGCAAATACGTCCACTCTTTGCAGTGGACAAGGGTCTCGACAGCGGTCTGTCGGTCTCGCCTGATGGCCGTTGGATCCTCTATTCACAAGTTGGAGATTTGAGCGGCGACATCATGCTCGTCGATCACTTTCACTAACATTGCCTGCGACTTGTCGAAAACAAACCTCCGGCAACATCTGGATTCTGGACAACCTGGATCATTGATCGCGGCCTGCTAGACTCCTTAGCAAGGGCATTTCACGGGAGCAAGATTTGTGGAGACCCGGGCGAACCCCGCGCAAGCCTGGCGTTTCGGCGTCTTTGAAGTCGACGCGCGAACTATGGAGCTGCGTCGCAGCGGTATTCCGGTCAAGATGCGGGAGCAGTCCTTCCGCATCCTGGTTTTCCTCCTTGAGCACCCCGGCGAACTCGTCACCCGCGAAGACCTGCGGCGGGTCTTGTGGCCTTCCGACACCTTTGTAGATTTCGACCATAGCCTAAACACGGCTGTCATGAAGCTGCGCGAGGCACTGGGCGACTCCGCCGACACCCCTCTCTATATCGAGACGATCCCCAAGCGGGGCTACCGCTTCATCGCGCCCGTCGAAGCAATAGGAAATGGCCCGGCGACGAGTGAAATCGAATCACCCAAGGCGTCCATCCCACTCCAAACACCCGCGCCTCGCCGCTCGCCCGGGCTTGCCATTCTCGCTGCGTGTTGCGCATGTGTTCTCGTTGTCCTTGGAGCCGTAATTGGTTATCGATGGCATCAGCACCAACGGCCGCCAGAGCAGACGGTGCTCACCCCCCTTCCGTTTACCGCTCTGGCCGGACAGGCGACTTCTCCGGCCTTCTCCCCGGATGGCTCCAGAATCGCCTTCGCCTGGAGCGGGGATCCCACAACTGGTGCCAAGGGCTTCGATCTGTATGTGAAGGCTATTGGAAGCGAAACTCTTCTCCGCCTGACGCAGCATCCTTCGGAATGGATCAGTCCAACATGGTCACCCGATGGCACGCAGATCGCGTTTCAACGTATAGACGGCGCTAACACGGGAATCTATATTGTTCCCGCACTTGGCGGTCCGGAGAGAAAATTGCGCTCCACACGAACGCCTTGGCGTTACTTCGTCAATATTCCGTTCTCCACTATCAGCTGGTCACCAGACGGCAAGTGGATCGCCTTCGACGATGTATTGCCGGAAGCGGAACACGCGAGGCTCTTTCTCCTTTCGACGGAAACGTTGGAGACCAAGCAGATCCCGATTAGCCCAGAGTGTATGGGAGAAGGCCTGCCATCCTTCTCCAACAGCGGTGGATACCTCGCATTCTGGTGCTCTCTGAGTGGAGGAGACGAGGTCACTTTATCTTACTTGCCGCTTCCGGATGGAAAGCCGAAGACGATTGCATCGTTTCAGGTCTATCCAACCGGGCTGGCGTGGTCGGCTGACGACAAGAGACTGATCTACTCCTTTGCGGACAGCTCACATAAACTCGGCGAGATTACTGTCGCGAATGGCTCCGCAGAAGCACTCGCCTTCTTAGGAAATGCAGCGCAGCCGTCGGTTTCGGCCAAGGGGGACAAGCTGGCATTCAGCGCCACATACATCAGCTCAAACATCTGGCGCAGGGACTTGCTTCACCCGGAATCTCCGGCGGTAGAGCTCATCCCTTCCTCGCGGGGACAGTTTGACGCCCAGTACTCTCCAGACGGAAAACGCATTGCTTTTGGGTCTCTCAGATCTGGCGTCGAGGGAGTCTGGATCAGCAATGACGATGGCAGCAACCTCGTGCAGATCTCAAATCCCGCTCAACCGAGTGGCAGTCCGCAATGGTCACCGGACGGAAACAAGATAGCGTTTGACTCGCGGTCCCTCGACGGTTGGGAAATATATGTCGCGGACGCAACGGAAGGCATGCCCAAAAAGCTGGTCACGAATATTTCCGGCCTGGTCCGACCTCACTGGTCACGCGATGGAAAGTGGATGTATTTCAGATCTACCGAAGCCAACAGGATGGGAGTCTATCGTTGTCCTGCCTCCGGCGGAGATGCCACTGCACTCTCCAAAGATATCGATGGATTCAGTCCGCAGGAGTCTTTCGATGAGAGGACCATATTTTTCGCAAGCCACGAGTCGAAACCGATATTGAAGAAAGTGCTCTCGCCGGGGCAGCCCGCCACGGAATCAGAAGTGGATGGATTGCCTCGCCTGAGGCACTCCGGGCTTTGGACCGTTTCCCCAGGAGGTATCTATTTTGTTCCTGCGGATGCGCCCAAATCCGTCCGTTATTTTGATTTCGCCAGCAAGCAAATACGGCCGGTCTTTGAAGCGGACAAGGATCTCGGTACCGGCCTGTCGGTCTCTTCCGACGGCCGCTGGATCCTCTATTCACAAGTTGGCGATGTAATCAGCGACATCATGCTAGTCGAGCACTTTCACTAGCGAGCCGCGACTTGTCGAAAACACCTTTTAGGACGGCGCCGGTGAAGAAGGTGTCATCGGAAGCCTTCGACCAGCATCAGGTCACTGTC